>Ga0315900_10000871_pt1 | contig 49254 bp, 34 predicted proteins | sample LakEriMetagenome_FD_203521 | JGI IMG/M metagenome (GOLD analysis project Ga0315900, IMG submission 203521) | Freshwater fungal communities from buoy surface, Lake Erie, Ohio, United States - Buoy 12 MA114 | ecosystem: Environmental > Aquatic > Freshwater > Lake > Lake biofilm | place: USA: Lake... | reverse complement strand
AATCAGCATTTGGGTCATGCTTTTCTTTACGGGTAACAATCTCTAAATAAGGAACCGCCTTAGCCTTATTCATAGTATTATTTAAGTAACAAACGCCAACGTTATAGTTATAACTTTCGTTTCTATTATCTTCATTTAGCAGTTGAAGATAGTCTGTTAAGGCATCTTCGTAGTTACCTAATTTCATTTTATTAGCTGCTTCTTCTGGTGTTACTTTAGTTAATCCATCATCTTGCGCATAAAACAAAGTCGTAAAGCAAGATAGGGCAAGTAATAAAAAATGTTTTTTCATTATCTAGAATTGTATTTATTAATAAGTTACTAATTTATACAATTTGTGAGAATTGACACGCTAATGTGAAAAACTGTTGAAATTGTTTTGAAAAAACATGACCTATTTGCTTAATATTGATAAATAAGCACTCTTAAACCCAAAAACATGATTCCATCAATGAAACTTGTTAAATTAATTGCCCTTAGTTGTTTTACTATCGCAATTACCACAACTTGCACCGATACCAAAGAAAATAGTGATAATCGAACCGTATTTAACTATAACGAAATGGCTGGAATTTCGAGTCTTGATCCTGCTTCTGCCAACAATACTGAGGATATTTGGGGAGTAAATCAGGTATTTAATGGTTTAGTACAATTAAACGATTCGTTAAATGTAAAGCCATGTATTGCCAAAAAATGGTTTATTAGTGATGATGGTTTAACCTATACATTTGTTTTAAGAGACGATGTATATTTTCATGACAACCAATGCTTTGATGGCGGAAAAGGAAGAAAAGTAACCGCTAAAGACTTTGTAATTTCATTTAATAGATTGTATGATGCTCGTGTGAGCAGTGCTGTATCTTTATTATCAAACATTGATCGTACTGAAAAAACCGGTTACAAAGGGTTTACAGCTTCCAATGATTCTACTTTTGTTGTGTATTTAAAAGAACCTTTTAGTGCTTTTTTAAGCGTTTTAACCATGAAATATTTTTCGGTTTTACCTTATGAAGCGGTAGATTTTTACGGACAAGATTTTAGAAGAAACCCAGTAGGAACAGGTCCTTTTAAGTTTAAATTATGGGAAGAGGGCACCAAACTGGTTTTATTGAAAAACGATTCATATTTTGAATTTGAAGGTAATAGTCGTTTGCCATACCTTGATGCTGTTACTATATCATTTGTAAAAGACAGAGAAACGGCCTTTATGGAATTATTAAATGGAAAATATGATATGCTTAGTGGTGCCGACGCTTTTAATATAAATGAGGTGTTAGATAAAAATGGCAATTTACAACACGAGTATTCGAAAAAGTTTATTATGCAAAAACAAACGTTCTTAAAAACAGATTACTTGGGTATTTTGATTGATGAAAATATAGACATTGTTAAAAAATCTCCTTTACGAATTAAAGCGTTAAGAAAAGCAATAAACTATGGTTTTGATAGAGTAAAAATGGTTAAATATTTCAGAAACAACATCGGTTTTCCAGCAACAGCTGGTTTTATACCCAACGGCCTACCATCATTTAACGATAAAATTGTAAAAGGATATACTTACGACCCAGAAAAAGTGAGACAATTATTGATTGAAGCAGGTTATCCTGATGGAAAAGGTATGCCTGAAATTACTTTACATACCACTGATAATTATCTAGAACAAACCGAATTTATTCAATCTCAATTAGCTGATAATAACATTAATATAAAAATTAGCGTTGATAAACCAGCTGTGTTAAGGCAAGCGGTAGCTAGTTGCGAATATAATTTATTTAAAAAATCATGGGTTGGCGATTACGCTGATGAAGAAAATTTCATGAGTTTGTTTTATAGTAAAAACTTTGCTCCTGTGGGCTCAAACTATACTCATTACAAAAACCCTGAGTTTGATGTCTTATTCGAAAAAGTAATTCGTGAACAAAACAGAGAAGTTAAAAATGTATTATATCAACAAATGGATCAAATGCTAATGGATGATGCGCCAATTGTTCCTTTGTATTATGACCAAGTGATTAGATTAGTTCACAAAAACATCAAAAATTTAACTACAAATCCAATGAATCTATTAAATCTTAAAAAGGTGAAAAAAGAACTAAAAAAGGATTAATAAACTGAATTAAAATCAAAAAAGCCTGCTTTAATTAATAAAGCAGGCTTTTTTGTTTGATTTTATGTTAACTACTTGAGTATTTATTGGAAACAATTTTCACGAATAAATTTAATTAATCGTTAAATTAGCCCTTTGAAAAATTTAACAGTAAAATCCTTAAAATAAATTAAGGTTTGTTTTTAATTTTCTAAAAACGAATACGTTACAAATAAGAAAGACAATATGTGGAAATATTTTTCGGGTTTATTATTAAGAAATAAGGCAGCATTTACAACAGTTGTAGTAATACTTACCGCTTTTATGGTTTATGAAACCTCAAGAGTGGAACTATCATACGATTTTGCTCAAATTTTACCAGACGACGACAGTACCTATATTGAATACCAAAGCTTTAAAAAACATTTTGGCGAAGATGGAAACGTGATGGTAATGGGTTTTGAGGATAAAAACCTATTTCAATTGGAAAAATTTAGAGACTGGTATGAACTCAGTAAAAACATTAAAAACATTCACGGCATTAAGGATTTAATGTCAGTACCAACTGTTTACAAATTTATCAAAAACGACAGCCTGCAAAAATTTGAATTTGTCCCTTTAATTCAAAAACCTATTAAAAATCAACAAGATGTTGATAGCATAAAGGCTGATTTTTTATCATTGCCTTTTTACGAAAGTATTATTTATAACAAAACTACTGGCGCCAATGTGATGGCGATAACCTTTACTAAAAAGGACTTAAACTCGAAACGCCGCTTAGAGATTGTTGATGAGATAAAAAAACTAGCTGAAACATTTTCTAAAAAACATAATATTGAGATGCATTATTCGGGCATGCCTTATATCCGTTCTCAAGTAATGACTAAGGTGTCGCACGAAATGACCTTGTTTTTGGTATTAGCCATTTTAGTAACTGCCATTATCTTATGGGTATTTTTCCGTTCGGGCAGCGTGGTGTTTTTCTCATTAATCATTACCGCAGTTGGCGTATTATGGTCAACAGGTTTAATTTATATGCTTGGATACAAAATAACCATTTTAACGGGTTTATTACCGCCCTTGATTATGGTAATTGGTTTACCAAACTGTATCTTTTTAATTAATAAATATCAAAGCGAATTTGTAGCACATGGTAATAAAATAAAAGCCATTACTCGCAGTATTGAAACTATTGGTGTGACTTTGTTTTTAGCCAATATTACAACCGCTATTGGTTTTGGAGTATTGTATTTTACAAAAAGTTTAATGCTAGTTGAGTTTGGAGTAGTAGCTTCTATAAGTGTAATGGCTACCTACTTTATTACTTTAATATTAGTACCCGTTATTTTAAATCTATTGCCAACTCCTAAAGCAAAACACACCAAACATCAAGACGGTAAAATTATTACCAAAGCTTTAGATATGGTTGACCATTTGGTACAAAATCGCAGAACAGCTATTTACGTAACTACTACCGCTATTACAGTACTTTGTTTTTGGGGCATGAGTTTTATTGATATGAATGGTTATGTGGTAGATGATTTACCAAAAAAAGATCCCATTTATACCGACTTACACTTTTTTGAAAAAAACTTTAATGGCGTGTTGCCTTTTGAAATATCAATAGATACTAAAAAAGAAAATGGTTTATTTGCCAATAATGCCAAAGCATTATATAAAATAAAAGCCATGCAAAAAGTGTTTGAGGGCTACCCTATTTTCTCAAAACCACTGTCAGTTGTTGAGGCTATTAAATTTTCTTACCAAGCTTATAATGACGGTAATCCTAAATATTATAAGTTTCCTGGCGTATCCGATTTAAAAACATTATCTGAATATTCAGGCTCCTTAAAAGGCCAAAATAACAAATTAGCGAAGTTTATTGATAGCACTAAACAAACAACACGCGTTAGTTATCAAGTGGCTGATATTGGCTCTAAAAAAATGAAAGAATTAATGAAGGTATTACGACCAAAAATTGATTCGATTTTTAGCCCAACAGAGTATGATGTGAACTTAACTGGTCATAGTTTAGTGTTCTTAAAAAACAATGATTACTTATTATCTAATTTAATAGAAAGTTTAATAATTGAAATTATTTTAATTGCCATCGTTGGTATTGCCTTATTCCGTTCGGTACGAATCATTATATTATCAAAACTACCTTGTTTAATTCCATTAGTTATTACAGCAGGCATTATGGGCTTTTTAGATATTAGATTTAAACCATCCACCATTTTGATATTTAGTATCGCCTTTGGTATATCCAGCGACGGTACCATTTATTTTTTAACCAAGTACCGCCAAGAATTAAAAAAACACAATGCAGGAGCTGCTGCGGCTATCTCTGCCGCTATTAAAGATACTGGTTTAAGTATGGTATATACTTCTATTATTTTATTTAGTGGATTTTCTATTTTCTCAGCATCTAGTTTTGGTGGTACAGTTGCATTAGGTGTATTAGTATCATTAACCTTATTAATATCGATGTTTACTAATATTATTTTATTGCCAGCTATTTTATTATCTATCCACAAAAAATCGATGAAAAAAGAAATCATTGAAGAACCATTGATTGATATTGAAGATAGTTTGAGCTAATTTTTTTAAGCAAAATTGTATGACATAAAAAATCCCCACTGGTATAACCAATGGGGATTTTAATTTTATAAATAAATATTACATATTTTCAATTACTAAAGCACTAGCACCACCACCACCATTACAGATAGCTGCTCCACCAAACTTAGCATTATTTTGTTTTAAAACGTTGATTAAGGTCACAATTACACGAGCACCTGAGCATCCCAATGGATGACCTAAAGAAACTGCTCCACCGTTTACGTTTACTTTTGTTGCATCTAAGTTCATTAATTTCATATTAGCTAAACCAACTACAGCAAATGCTTCGTTTAATTCAAAATAATTAATATCACCCATTTTTAATCCAGCTTTTTCAACTGCTTTTGGTAAAGCAACAGATGGTGTTGTTGTAAACCATTCAGGCGCTTGTTCAGCATCTGCATAACCTTTAATTTTAGCTAATGGTTTTAATCCTAGAGCTTCTGCTTTTTCTTTACTCATTAATACTAAAGCCGCAGCGCCATCATTCATTGTAGAGGCATTAGCAGCAGTTACAGTTCCATCTTTTGTAAACACAGGTTTTAAACCTGGAATTTTGTCAAACATTACATTCTTGTATTCTTCATCTTCAGCAAATAAAATCGTTCCTTTTTTAGTAACTATTTCTACTGGTACAATTTCTTCTTTAAATTTACCTGCCACCCAAGCTGCTGCAGAACGTTTATAAGATTCAATAGCAAATGCATCTTGGTCTTCGCGACTAAAGCCATGTTCTTTAGCGCATAAATCAGCACAATTTCCCATTGGTACATTACCATAAACATCAGTTAAACCATCTTTTGCTAAACCATCTATCACCACACCATTACCATATTTAGCACCCCAACGATTGTTCTCTAAATAAAAAGGCACTTGGCTCATGTTTTCCATTCCACCTGCTACAACAATATCAGCATCACCTAATAAAATAGCTTGAGCTGCTAAAGAAATAGATTTCATACCACTAGCACATACTTTATTAACTGTTGTACAGTTCACGCTATCTGGTAAACCAGCAAATTTTGCTGCCTGACGAGCCGGTGCTTGTCCTAAATTAGCTTGAATTACTGAACCCATAAATACTTCGTTTACCAAAGCAGGATCTAATTTAATTCTATCTAAAGCGCCTTTAATTGCTACTGCTCCTAATTTTGTAGCCGACATGCCAGCTAGTGTTCCACCAAAAGAACCCATTGGAGTTCTAACAGCCGATACAATATATACTTCTTTGCTCATTTTATTTGTTTTTAGTTTTAATTAGTGCGCCAAATGTAATATATAGATTGAGTTTTGGTTTCCCATTCATCGAAAATTGATTAACATTTTTGAAAGTAATTAACAATTTTTAATCCAGTGAATTGGGACAAAAAGCTAAAAAAAGTACCGATTGCCGATAGCTATATACTTATTACATAATTTACATAACTTTTAATGAAATATAACATTCTGAAATTAGACTACATGTTATAAAACAATACCTTTAAGGTCTTGTTACTTAAACATTATGTTCATACGATTCTTAATTTTCTTCATATTAATTGTTTTAGTAGAACTCTACTTTTTACAAGCTCTCAAAACAATCAGCGCTGATTATGCGCCACAAAAACGCAAAATCATTTTTATAATCGCCTACAGCTTAGCGGGAATAAATATTTTAATTAGCTCCGTTGCAATGTTTTATCCGCCACCAGAGTGGAATGGTTTACTACGTTTTATTTCGTCGGCAGCGCTTATTTTATTTGTGTGTAAACTAATTGGTTCTTCTTTTTTATTAATCGATGATGTGATTCGATTATTTAGATGGCTTGCTAGTTTGTTTAATAAAACACCTCATCACGCTATCGAGGAAGGCACTAATCAAATTAGCCGATTAAAATTTTTAAGCTATTTGGCTGTAACATTTACAGTTATTCCGGCCGTTTCGTTTTTATATGGCATGGTGCATGGTGCTTATAAATATAGAGTTCATAAAGTAAAAGTAAGCTCACCAAACTTGCCCGAAGCTTTTGAGGGATTTAAAATGGTACAGCTATCTGATATGCACTGTGGAAGTTTTATGAGCCCAGATCCACTCATTAAAGCCTTTAATATTGTTATGGATCAAAAGCCAGATGCTATTTTCTTTACAGGCGATTTAGTAAACAATGAAGCCAATGAAACTGAGATGCACATAGAAACCTATAAAATGCTGAAAGCACCTTATGGCGTATATAGTATTTTAGGGAATCATGATTATGGAGATTATAAACAATGGGAAACTCCTGAGCATAAAATAGAGAATCTTGAAAAATTAAAAGACATTCAAACGCAATCTGGTTGGCGATTATTAATGAACGAGCATGTGCCTATTGAAAAGGACGGGCAAAAAATTGCTCTATTGGGAATTGAAAACTGGGGAGGCAATTTACGTTTTCCTCGTTATGGCAAATTAGATAACGCTCATGCTGGAACTGAAGGCTATCCATTTAAAATATTGCTATCTCACGATCCATCACATTGGGATGTGCAAGTAAGTCAAGAACAAAAATATAATGACATTGATTTAACCTTAAGTGGACACACCCACGGTATGCAGTTTGGCATTGAGATTCCTGGGTTTAAATGGAGTCCAGTGCAATATATTTATAAACACTGGGCTGGTTTATACAAACAAGATAACCAATACTTATACGTTAACCGTGGTTTAGGATTTTTAGGTTACCCAGGACGATTGGGCATTTGGCCAGAGATTACAGTGATTGAGTTAACGAGGGCTTAATGGAATGTAGTTACTGAGTTAATTTCTTAGCCTCATTAATATCCATGCGAACACCGTCTTTAAAAGCGGCAACAAAACAGTCTTTATAACCTAATTCTTTTAATTTAGTTTGGTGTTTGGTGGCAATATCAAACGAACTAAAATTACCAGAAGTATATTTTACAACCGCGCCTAGTTTATAAAACCAAACATCCGTTACATTTGGATATTTAGTCTTGGGATCTACTTCTTTATCTGTAGCAGCAAATTGCACTTTAAAAACAATACCTGATTTATTTTCTTCAGCATTTGTCTTATCAGATTCTTTAACTTCGACAACAGTATTTGTTTTTACAGAAACTGCATTATTTAACGCTTCAATATCTTTTATTTTTTCAGAAGCGTAAGTATCGTTATTTGCTTTTATAGCATTTGCTTTTTTAAATAAATCTAATGCCTCGGTATAATTTTTATTTTTAAAATTAATATCAGCCAGTGCTATGTATTGCTTATATTTTTTTTCTTGTTCATCTAACTTAGTCTTATTTTTTTGCACTTCAGCTAACGAATCAGCTTTTGCTTTCTTAACTCGGGCTTCTTCTGTTGCCTTTGCATCTGCGTCTTCCTTGGCTTTCGCCTCTGCTATTGCTTTTTCTTTCGCTTTTTGCTCGGCAGCTTTCGCTTTTTGCTCAGCCTCTAACTTTGCCTTTGCAATTCTCTCATCTTCATCTTTTTCATTAGCCTTAATCTCTCCATCATCTTTCACAACAACTCCATCTTCATCTACTTTTTTATCTGAAGTTTCTGTTTCGTCTCGTGACTGGTCTTTTGATTCGATTTCAGCAGCCACCGAATATGTTTCTTTAGCTAAAGGCACCTGATTTTCTATTTCATCATCATACGTTTTTTTTACGCCTTCTTGTTCATCCTTGTATTTTCTAAATGCTCTAAATAAACAAGCGGCCATGTATGTCTGCCCTTTTTCCGAACCTAAAAATTTCTCCTCCTGTGGGTTCGTTAAGTAGCCTATTTCTGTTAACACGCTTGGCATGGATGTCCGCCACAAAACCCAAATACTTTGTCGGTGCACTCCTTTATCTACCCTACCCGCTTTTTTTGAATATTGTTCTTGAATTTTAAGTGCCAATCCAGCGCTTTGAATCACATAACTAGAAGTGTAATTACTCATAATAATGTAGCTCTCTTCGCTATTTGGGTCAAAGCCTTGGTATTTTGTTTCGTAATTATCTTCGAGTAACATGGCCGAGTTTTCTCGTTGCGCCACTTTCATTTTCCCTTCCTCGTTTTTTAAACCCATCACATAGGTTTCTGAACCATAAGGTGCAGGATTTGCAGTTTCTACCACAATTGTTTTTCCTTTCGAATTTTTAAATGTTTTAGGCCTCATTTTACCCGTTTTCTTATCCTTAACCATAACGGGCTTTCCAGCCGCATTACAATGAATAGAGATAAAAACATCTGCATTATTATCGTTGGCTATTTTGGCTCTATCTTCTAATTCTACAAAAACGTCGGTTTTACGAGTAAAAATAACTTTAACATCTTTTATATTTTCTTCGATCAACTTCCCAAATTTTAAAGCAACTGATAAGGCTACATCTTTTTCTTTGCAGGTTACACCGTTACAGCCTGGGTCTTTTCCTCCATGCCCAGGGTCAATCACAATGATTTTCACTTTTCGCTTAGGTTCATCTTTTGGTACATAAAATGAACAAAAAACAAACACAATAAGCGTTTGCAACAGCACTAGCTTCGTAAAAATATTATGTTTTTTTATCATCATATACGCAAAAAATAACTACCAATTAAACGAGTAATTGTTAGCTTTGTAAGTTTAGGTAAATTTAGTCTCGAGTCGTTATTAATACTGTTAAACATATCTTTTTTTTACTCTTATTATTGTTAATAAGTAGCGCTCCGGTTTTAGCGCAAACCGATTTAAAAACCCCACCCACTAAAGTTTCTAATCCAGCTGATACCATTAAACCAATCTCTGTTACTCAACAACCTTTGCCAAAAGACTCCTTAAAAACGGTTAAAACAGACTCCTTAAACAACGAACAAGATATTGAATCACTAGATCGTCGTATTGTATATAACGCCAGAGACTCCATAAGATACGAAACCAAAGGCAATAAGATTTATTTGTTTGGTGATGGCTTTGTTGAATACGAAGACATGAATTTGAAATCTGAATTTATCGAGATTGATAATGAGAAAAACACCATTACTGCTTATGGAAAAACAGATAGCACAGGAAAAAACATAGGAACTCCTTTGTTTAAAGACGGGCAACAAGAAATTGCTTGTCGGAAAATGATTTATAACCTTAAAACAAAAAAGGGAAAGATTTACGACATTATGACTAAAGAAGGAGATTTAGTTTTGAAAGGTGCAGAAGTAAAAAAGGATAGTAATAATGTGGTTTACATGAAGGATTTACAATGTATTCCATGTGAGTTTGAAGATTCAAGGACTATTTTTAAAGCCAAAAGAGCCAAAATAATTCCTGATGATAAAATTGTAACTGGCCCCATGTATTTAGAAATTGGTGGCGTACCAACTCCCCTTGGCTTACCTTTTGGTTTTTTTCCTAATACTAAAAAAAGACATTCAGGTATTTTAATTCCTTTTTATGGCAACAGCGAGGTTTTGGGATTTTATTTAAAAGACGGTGGTTTTTATTGGGGCATCAATGATAAAACCGATATGACTATTAGAGGAGATATTTATAGTAATGGTAGCTGGGGATTAAGAACACTTAATAACTATAACGTTAATTACAAATACAATGGTTATATTTCACTGGGTTACTCTGAATTTCGAAACGGAGAAATAGAGGTACCTAGCACGTTCTCAAAACAAAAAGATATTTCTATCAATTGGCGTCACACTCAAGATCAAAAAAATAATCCAAGTATTCGCTTTAGTAGTGATGTGAATATCAGAACATCTAGATATAACAGATTTAACGCGCAAAATACAGGGCAATATTTATCAAACACGTTTCAATCCAATATTAATTTTTCAAAAACTTATAAAATTGGAACCCTTGGCCTTAATGCTAGGCATGACCAAAATACCCAAACTAAATTAATGAATATCTCATTTCCTGAATTAACGTTTAATGTGAATCGTTTTTATCCTTTCAAAAATGAAAGTAGAGTAAAACAAAATCCAATTGACAAAATAGGGGTTAGTTATTTACTGGAAGCAAGAAACACTTTATCTGGAGCCGACACATCTATTTTTAAAGGAAATATTGGCGATAGCTTAAAGTATGGTTTTCGACATTCGCTTCCTATATCAACAAACATTACAGTGTTTAAGTATTTCACTCTAACGCCTGCCTTAAATTTAAGCGCCGTTATGTACACCAAGACTACTCGAAAAGATTTGGACGAATCGACGAATGTCATTGTGAAATCAACCAATAAAAATTTTCAAACAGGCTATGATGCCAATTTTAATTCTTCCATAACTACTAAATTATTTATGGATTATATGTTTAAAAGCAAACGCATAAAACAAATCAGACATTTACTAATTCCAAGTTTATCATACACTTACCGACCTGATTTTGGGGAAGAGCAATATGGTTTTTGGAAAGATGTGATTAGTGATACAACAAATAGACTAAAAACAAAATATTCGATTTTTGAAAACAATCTATTTAGCGGCCCTGCGCAAGGCACACAAAATAGTTTAAGTGTAAACTTAAATAATAACTTAGAGGCAAAGGTTCGACAAAAAACGGATACTGGTTTTGTATTTAACAAAGTATCACTTCTACAAAACTTAAGCTTTGCTGGTTCTTATAATTTTGCAGCCGATAGTTTTAAAATGAGTACCATTTCGATGACTGGAAGAACCAAAATATGGAAATACTTTGATTTAGTTTTTGGTTCAACCTTTGACCCCTATTATTCAACTGTATTAACTAATACTGTTACCAATACAGATTACGCCTACCGAACAAGTAAATACTTAGTTAATACAAACGGGCGATTAATGGATTTCAGATCAGGAAACATTGCCATTAATGCCTCATTTAGTTCAAACTCCATAACTTCAAGAGCAAAAAAACCTGATTTAACAAATGGCGCTGAAAGAGGCGCTGTCACCACAAATACAACTCAAGCTCAAGAAAAATTACCTTGGAGCTTAAATATTTATTACAATATCAATTACACTAAAGTTTTAGAAAAACTTACTGATATACAAACTTTAAATTTTAGTGGTGATATTTCGGTAACAAAATACTGGAAATTAGGATTAACCAGTGGTTATGATTTTACTAATAGAAATTTGAGTTATACGAGCGTTAATGTGTATCGCGATTTAAAATGCTGGGAAGCTCGTATTGATTGGGTACCCTTTGGATTCAGAAAAAGTTACAGCTTAACCATTAATTTAAAAACTAGTATGCTAAGCGACGTGAAAATACCACGACAAAGACAATGGTTTGATAACTTTTAACTAAGCTTAGTTATATGAATATATCTTAATTGCTTTTTTAAGATTTGAAATAACTCAGGTGCTTTTTGGGAGCCAATACGATACGTAAAACCACTACTATCTTTTAATTCCACAAACTCATTGCCACTAGTAAAAAACCGAATAATACCGCTACTGTGTAAATTATAAACAGCTCTTCTAAAAATGTGTTTTTTATACCTACTCTTTCGGATATGAGTGATGGTATCTAAATTTATTTTCACTCTACGTGCAGTCCAAAATCCATCAATGATGATATGTTTAGAATAGACTTGTGTATGTGTATGTAATATAAATGTTAACATCGCCGAAAATAGCATGATTAATAACCCTAGTAAAAAAAATATTTTCCCAGAGTGAGGAATATCAATAGCTGGATAATGACCAATACGAAATATAGCGACTTGAACAGGTTTGGGGTTTTCGCTCCAATAATACCCTACAAAGCAAAATAAAGCAATAACAGTTCGCCAAATGATACTGAGGCGATTGTGCCCCATGTATTGTTTCTCATCGAATATGCGTTTATCTTGATGCAAAAAGAATAATTAATAAATCAAATTTACAAAAAATAATCAGCTATTTATCGACATTTCTTTTTTCCATAATCACAAACAGTTCTCTACCTTCTCTTGGTTTTATTGAATTGTAGCAGGATTCCATTTTTTTTATGTAAAATATCTTGTTAAACAACTTTTCATAATCTTCTTTATTTCCACCAAAAGGCGGCTTATCTGTATTTAAAACATCATTAAACAATAATCCAACTATCTTACCATTTGATGCCAATAAACTATACATGTGTTTTGCATATCTAGCTCTCAAAGTTGGATTTATGGCACAAAAAAAGGTTTGTTCAATGATTAAATCATACTGACCTTGATGCTCAAAAAAATCTTGCTTTATCAATTGACGATTACTCAAGTCTGGCAATCTTTGTTTAAGATTTTTAAGCGGATTTTCTGCAAAATCTAATACATATACATTTTTGAAACCTAAATTGAACAAAAATTCAGCCTCATAAGCATTACCAGCCCCAGGTATTAAAATTTTTAAATTTTTATTATCTAATTGTTCTATATATTTTTTCAAAGGCTCCGACACACCTCCAATATCCCATCCAAAGTCGTTGGTTTCGTATCTATTGTTCCAATACTGATCGGATAAATTTTCCATATTTTATTTTTTTATAAAATTATCATTTTATTAACTAAATTCAGCTTAATTTTAAGCGTTGCTAAAAAATCCAATCATAGCCTTTTTTAAATTGATTCGCTTTGAGAATCTTTTAATTATTGCCATTACACAATGGTGTATTAAATATTTAATTTTCGCTCCTATCAATGAATTTTCAAAATTCACTCCAACATTATTTACAATTTCATTAATTAGTACGATATTAATTGCTGCAGCGGGCTATATCATTAATGATTATTTTGATGTAAAAACAGATAAAATAAATCGCCCCGAAACAGTAGTTATTGATGTTACCATTAAGCGAAGATGGGCTATGATTTTGCATATTATATTAAATGGCATTGCATTATTTTTGGGCTTATATTTAGCTTTAAAATGTCATAGTTTAAAATTATTAATGTTTCAATTATTAAGTATTTTATTGCTTTGGTTTTACTCAACTCATTTCAAAAAACAATTATTAATTGGTAATATAGTCGTATCTCTATTAACAGCAACTATTCCTCTAATGCCAATGGTTTACGAATATTACTTAATTGGTGGGATGAGTTCTCTGACTTCTTTTTTAATAGGCGACTTTGTAAAAACATTAGTCATTATTGTATTAGGTTATTCTGCCTTTGCCTTTTTAACATCATTTGCAAGAGAAGTGATAAAGGACATGGAAGATTATAAAGGTGATATTCAAACAGGTTGCAAAACAATGCCTATTGTTTGGGGAATGATTACAAGTAAAGTGGTTACATTTTTCTTAATTGTCATAACTATTGGGTTACTATTTTTAGCAAGCTTTAAATTTTACAAAGAACAACAATTGATAGCCGTGTACTATATTTTAGGCTTAGTGGTTTTACCTCTTATTATTTTATTAATTCAAACAATGCGTGCGAAAACAAGTAAAGATTTTAAGTTGGCAAGCTTATTGCTTAAATTTACCATGCTGTTTGGCATTTCCTTTACAGTAATTATAAAATATTTATATGAATAAATGTTTCTTAATAAAGATATAGTATTATAAACTAAAATAAAACAAGTTATGAATAGTGTAGAGCAACACATTAAAGAATTTCCTTACCAAATTATTTTAGGTTCTAATTCACCTCGTCGTCAGGATTTGTTAAAAAGCTTAGGATTTAAATTTTTAAATAAACCTATTAATGCAGATGAATCATTCCCAAATGATTTACAAGCTGAAGAAATTTGCTTATACCTTGCCGAAAAAAAAGCAGATGCATATGAGGAAGATTTACAAGAGGATGAGATTTTAATTACAGCAGATACGATAGTTTGGTGTGAAGGAAAAGTATTTAATAAACCCGCTAACTTTGTTGAAGGAAAAAAAATGCTTGAAACATTAAGTGGTAAAATGCATGAAGTGTTTACTGGAGTATGCTTGAAAAGTGGGAACAAACAAACTACTTTTTATGATGTGAGTAAAGTTTATTTTAAAAAACTAAAAGCAGAGGAAATAGAATATTATCTTACAAATTATAATCCTTACGATAAAGCTGGTGGCTATGGAGTGCAAGATTGGTTAGGTTATGTTGGAATTGACAAAATAGAAGGTAGTTTTTATAATGTGATGGGTTTGCCTGTTAAAGAGTTATATGAAGAGTTAGTGAAATTTTAGTTGATTTTTAATTTCATCATTATATCTGTCTGTTCATCGTTTCCTAACCTAAAAATGTGTTTATCAAATTCTATAAAACCATTTTTTTTATAAAAATTTATTGCTCTTAGGTTTTCTTCCCAAACACCTAACCACACATAATCGACATTTTTTTGTTTGGCAATGCTTATGGCTTTTTCGTAAAGTAATTGTCCAACTTTTTTTCCATGAAAATCTTTTAATACATATATTCTTTCTATTTCAAGTGCTGAATCTTCCTGAAGTTCTGTTTGTGATTCTCCAAAATTTAATTTTAAATAACCAATCACATGATTATCTAATTCCGCGAAATAAAATTCGGAATTTTTGTTTTCAAGTTCAGTTGTCAGTTTATTTATTGAAAATCCTTCTTCCAAATAGTTTTTCATATTTTCTTCGGTATTTCCCGATTCAAAAGTCTCAAAAAAGGTTTGTTGTCCAATTTCTTGTAACCCAACAACATCTTTAACAGAAATGCTTCGTAAAATAATATTTTCCATAATTACTTTTTGTACATTAAATATCAGCAATTAGCTTTACAAGCTAAAATGTAACAATTTGGTAGTGCAAGAGAAAAATAAAAAAGCGCCATAAAGGCGCTTTTAATCTATTTCAGCGGGCTCCTTGTTACAATGTTCAAACCCGAAAAAACTTAAAACTCCTCCTAATCAGACTTTTATAAAGGAAGTAAAAAACTCGGTTCGGTTCACTGAAGACTTAATAAAAATTTACGAGTTCAGCCTAAATTATAAGGGCGAAATAACGAGAATTCTTGAAAGGTCGGGTAACTAAGACGAAAAAGGAATTAGTCCGCCACAAAAGGCATTTTACATCAATTGAACGTAAATTACAAACGTTCACCTCCAATTTATTACTTAACCAAAAAACTCCTGATAAAGCCTTATTTGTCTTTTTTTTGTTCAATAAAATAGCTTGGAAATACAAAACAGTTAATATTCAAATAGCCTCTTGTTAATAAGAAACTCCGCCAAAAGTGCAGCACGAGACTAGTGTCGAATTAATTCAAACTGGAACATACCGAATGATACTGAAGGATTACGTGAACAGAGTAGATGATATTAATTCAAGGTCTATTTTTAGAATTATTACGACCGCTTTACTTTTGGAAGCTTGGAAAGGCGCCATAGATTTAACGCAGTTAACTAGACGTAAATTATCCAAACGTCACGAAATGCTGAGGATAATTGGGTTGGTTTGATCAGGCGGCAATAGTTCATTGAATTATTAAGTAAGAATGGTTCTTATGATTTGCTTAATCCAATTAATTTCTTTTATTTTAATCTGATTATTAATTTGTTAGTTTAAAACATCTTTAAAAATGAAAAAAAAAGGAATAAAATCTGTTATAGACATCTTAAGAACTTTTGAAGAGCTGAATTCATTACAAACTTTTATTGGGATAAAAACGGTTGACCAAAATATTATTGGGAATTTTCTTCTAATCGAAAATTCTGAAACAATATATTCTTTTAATTCATTAGACATAGTAAATGAAGAAAAACTTCAAAATGGAAAAGTTAAAGTTACAATGCGATTAGGTTGTGTTGGGTTGATTTCAAAACCTTATAAAATTACTCAGGATAAAGTAACCATACTGTCAACCACTGAGAATAATATACCCCCTAAGCCAATTTACAAAAAAGGAGATCCAAAAATTGCCACTAAGAAGGATGTTGAGAAGATTAAGAAACTTCAACCACTTGCAAGAACGTTACCTGCTGTAGCAGTCAACTGGTCTAACTCATGTTCATTAGGAGATTTGGAAAGAAATAATTGCGCTCATTTCTTATCTGATGCATTTATTAAAGCTGGATATACTGAATTGAAAAAATCAGGAGCAAACTCAAACATTAAAGAATGGTGCGATTGGAATGATAGCGATAAGGACTCGAATTCGAGACCGGTGAGAGCAAAAGAGATGTGGGAATGGTTTAAAACAATGTCAACTGAGAGCAAGAGAGAAAAACCAAAAAAGAATGGGTTTTGGGCAGTTTTTCAATGGGATAAGGATTATTCGGGTGGTCACGTATTGCTTTATGATTCAGAAAATGACGTAGTATATGGAACCGGAGCATATTGGGACTGGAGTGATCAATATTTTTATAAATGGTAAACTAAAAAGCTAAAAATGGAAAATAATAGGGCATCCATAAATAAAGTTAGTATTACTGCAATGGGGTCAGCATTGTTAGCTTACTCATTCGATTCGATACCAATTTTGGCAAAACCTGAACTGACAACAGATTATGAAAAGTCATCCACCGATTTAAATAAAACAATTAGTTTCTCATCATCGTGATGTAAAAGAATCTGGCGTATTTTGTTTTTATGAAGATTTGAGGAATAGAGAGGGAATCAGACAAAATATACTTTAACTTTTTCAACTCACTTCTAAAATAAATTTATGACGCTATTCAAAACCTCAGGTAAAACTTATGAAAACTTAACGGACGCGGATACCCGCTACGTTGTTCTTGCAACATTATCTTCAGATAAAGACAGTAAGGAAGTTGACTGGGCCATATGCCTTAAAACCATAAAGGAAACCGGCATCTGGAAATCGGCCGGAATAATTATACTTATTCCGGTTTCGACAAACGCAAAGACCGAAGCCGCTAAAAATGAACCCACCGTAAGATGTTCGAACCTTAAATTAAAGAACAAAGGAGAAAGCGATGAAAATGAGCTGATGGAGATTACCAACTGGAAAGATTACTTGGAATGGAGTTTGGGCGACCCTCGGCATGGTAATCTTGACATCTTTTTAAGTGAGAATTCATCCGTTCGATTTTTGAATGGCGCATGGAAAAATACTACTGTAGTTATCGGCACTGATACTTATACTCGCATGTGGGAATCAAATGCATCGCTGAAAGAAGATACACGGTTGATCGTTTTACCGGCACCGGAATCACGGATCGTTGATAAAGATGGGAAATATCCATCTTATGATTTTGGATTTGGTGTGCACTCATGGGATGATTCGGAAAAAGATTGTCCATATGTGTATGTGGATGTAAAAGATAAAGCCATAAAAACTTTTCAGCCACCAGTTAACTGGAAAGCTAAGGGAAGGAACGAAGAAAATTTGCTTGTTCCAAAATCAAAAACTGCAGCCGCAAAGTGGGGCGCAGAAGCCTGGACATCCATTTGGCCTTTTTCTGAAATGGTGAATGGAAAAGCCAATGATATAGCGAATAGTTTTAACTGGAAACTTAGGATACCATCCGATACAAATAATGCGTGGTTATTCAAAGAGCCAGGCCAGCTGGTGTTTGCTTATTCAAGAAACTACAACATGGACGATTCCTCCCAGTTACAAAACATACTGGAAGTAAACTACGTTAGTATCATTCAACTCACCAGGGAAGAGCAAATCAGTCTGATAGTAAGGATCAGTGATTTTAAGAACACAAAAAGCGATTGTTTTAATAAATTATGGAAAGCCAAGACCCAAGAGGTATGCGACGGTCTGAATTATGTAGATAAAGCAATGCCATTAGGCTTGGCGCCGCAGTTTGCAATTAACTATAAGGAGCCTTTAAGTTATATTTCTGAATGGAGTGCGCCCAGGAACGATTACAACTACACCCTAGTTCCGGGTATTTTAATTGATCACATAAATTCAAATTCGGAAAAGGCAAGCTTGGAAGTGGATATAAAACTTCCTTTATTGAGAGATGAGGATCCGAAGAATGAGAAGGGGTATCTTACGATGAAAGGTGCAACCTTATTTACCAAAGAAGCCACAACTAATTCAAGAGGGGTAAGCGACAACGGAACCCTTTTTCAATTGTTTTTGAATAATTTCAAAGGCATCTATCTTACTGATGGAAGTCCAGAGCACAAGGATCCTGTTGTGCTGCGTGATGGCGCTCTCGCCTTTACTTTGGCTACCGGTAGTTTTAAAGAGGAAAGTGAACGTCAAGGAGGGAATCGATATGCTTCGGGTCAGTTCCGCTTGGGATTGCAACTGGCTAATGCACAAAAACCTTTGTTCCTGTGGCAGTGGTATAATAAACTAGAAAGCAAAGACCGAATCGTAATTTCCTACTCCGTCGATAAATTTTCGTTACCGTTGCAAAAGATAGAAGCAGCTGGACAGGACATGCGAGAAAGCGACAAATTTCTTGCCCCCGGAACTCTGAACACGATAGCTGAAGGTGGTGGTGAACGAAAAGAACCATTCTTGGTCATTCCTTTATCAAACGAGCCGGAAAAAAAAGTATCTGGCCCATGGCCATACTTACTTCAATTTTCGGAAAGTATAAATACGGGGCAAAATTTCCGGATGGACATGAAGGTGATCGAGCAGAATTTGATTGCCAACGACAAAGAATTGGGAAATAGTGGAAACAAAAGCGTAAAGGCGATCATACTGGGAGCAGTGCCTCAATTTGTGGGTTTGATTGATTCCAGATTTCTTCAAAAAACTGAAAATGACGACGGTACCTGGGAACTGGCTATGCGCGATCAGACTAGCGGATGGAAGTTACTCGATGATAATGCAGAAAACGAAGGTTTTAACCTGGTAATGCCGGCGCAGGGTATCGGCGAAGCATTTGTAAAAAATGATATCATCCCACCTACCGGCGTAGATGCAAAAGGTGAGCCGAAAAAAGATCAACCCATAAAATACAGGTTCAGTGCACCAACCAAAGTAAAACTCATGTCGGAAAAACTATCCAAGAGGTACGTAAATGCGCCTTGGAACATGCCGAATTTTTGGGGACAAGCTGGTGAAGTGAATCCAGGCATGAAGTTAAAAGAATTAGTATATGAAAAATTATATGGTCTCCAAGGTCACCTTATAACTGATGAAGCAATTATTTCCGAACTGGGCTCGAAGTTAGGCGAGATCCCCGTTCCACCAGTAAACAGAATGGCCTGGCTCGCAACCGAAGAACAGGATAAGGCATTTGAGAAAGCATGGATTGACTACTTGGAATTTTACAGAGCATGGCAGTCGAGATTAGCCATACTGGAGATAAGTAAAGATAGCAATAGCGCGCAGGTAAAATTTGATGAGAACATTTCCTTTAAACCGCGTGTCGATGTGAGGGAACTAATTAAAGAAGGCAAGATCACCTACGAACGTGTAGCGGGCGCGCATCTTAAGTTGCCTGTCCCACTTACCAAAGTGGATAAACCGATGAAGCCCGGAGACTTTCTTGTGAATAAACTCATCGAAGCTCACGATAAGGACGATGGTTTAGCAGGAGGTTTTCATTATGGATTTGAGTCCATCGCTATTTATAAGGAATTCTGGAGAGAGGCATTTAAAACAGGTTCGTCCTCCGGAGAGCTACTCAATCCTTCTTTGTCTTCAATGGGGATGTGGGGAAAACAAACTGCTCGGTTTGCGAGCGACAAAACGGTTATTAAGTCTACCACTACCATGGGACGTACACAGTTCTACGCTGTTGAACGTATTGGCAGGATTGGTGTTTTCTGGAACAAGGCTAAGCACGTGATTGAGTATGAAAGAACTGTTATTCCTTCCAAACAGTTCAAGAACCAGCCGCCACATGAAGGACGTCCGCTGGTAAGAAAAGTAAGAGAGTATATAGAGATCCTGGAACCAATCCGGAATTATCCTGATTTTGGATCCGATGTGGGAGATGCCCCGGGCGCCGTTAAGACCTGTGTATTTAAGAGTAAGATCATTCCTGTTTTATCAGCCTGGGGACATGATGTGTATGGACCAAGTGATGAAAACAAAAATATTGATACCATCGGATGGGAAGTTCCTTTATGGAAAAAGGGAACGGATCCCGAAGTATATCCAAAACCGCAGATCGAACTCAACCTTACCCCAGCTCCTGATTCGAACCAGGAGTCGGTAATTGTAGGAATGGCAGAGCCGGAAAATCTCTGGTTCTACACCGACACCCGTGATTTCGCTTATGTTGAATCTGGAAAGATCAGGATCACTTCAGATGTTCACGCATGGCCAGCAGTTGCAGAGGTTGACTTTACAGAGTTGCCTAATCCCGATCAGTACGATATTAAACCGTCGCCTGAAGACGATAATAAATTGATGGAGGTGGAATTGCCGGATGTACTTGAAGTATTTCCGGGTTTTGAACGGTATACTTTCCGGGTGGAACGAAGTGAAATACCTGCCGCAGTAGCCAACAGGTATTATGCCAAATCAGCGATAACCGGCCGCATGCGATCGGTTAGTATGAGCCGAAGTACGGTAGATAATACTAAAGCGGTTAAATGGTGGGATACCGAGGGTAAACCGGATAATGAAAAGAAGCTGATAAAGGCCCTCGAATCAACAATCAAAGGAAACGGTTCTTTAATGGCTTTGTCTGCAAATGGTTTCACTGAAATAGAAAAAAAGATAAGAAATGAAATCAAGGTAAATACTGATGATTATAAGAAAACAATTAATGACTATTTAGACCAATCAAAACTAAAAACCACGATTGCTGATTTAACAGGTGCAGTGAAACCGCCTAAGTCAAATTACTTCGCGGGCAAAGCGCTGTGGGAAAATATTAATATCCCAAACTTTGAGACCCCAACGCAATGGATCTGGAGAGAGTCGCTCGAAACTGCGTCGGGAGCGGTGTCAAGAGTCCTGACTATTTATGATATACACACCAAAATCCTCATTGAAGAACTTAATAAATGGCTGAAGGAAGGCAACAAAAATGCAGATGAAGCGCTCGAATTCTTTGATGACTGTATTACAAAAATAAAGCAGGGACATATCCGGATGGAATGGAGTATTGATGCTTCCAGTGGAAAGATCAATGAAATCATGGAAGGTGTCGTCAACAAACTTTCTGATACGGTGAGGCGGATGTTCACAGAATTGAACAACCGGGTGGAGAGCCTCGATCCTTCTGAGAAACTAATTGACCTACGCGAAAAAGTTAGCAATTGTGTCAGAGAAGAAACCAAGGCCTTAGAAGTTCTTGTTAAACATTCGTTTAATAACCTAGCAAAAATTCCGGTTCCAGTTTGGGCGGGGGCTGGCAATACCTGGAAAACAAAAATAGAAGAGATAAGGGATGAAGTAATCAACCTGATCATCGGATACAAAACTGAAATGGACAAAATTTCCAAATTGGGGGACGGTGAAATTGAATTCCTTATTTTACTGAAGAAGGAAATGCTCAAGGTGCAGACGTCGTTCTGTAACAAAATTGTTGCGCAGATCAATTCTGTTCACGCATCTGCTGGAATTTTTGTTGACGGTACTGCAGAAATTTTAAAAGGAATAAATGACACACTCAAAACAATCGAAAACGATTTTTTTGCAACTCTTGATTCTAAAGTAAAGGACACGCACAAAGAATGGAAGAAAAAAATTGCGGATGTTAAATCATTAAGTGCATTACTCCAGAAAAATGTGAGGGAAAGTCTGGCGACTGACCTTGTAAGCGGCGTTACACCGCTTCTCTATAATGGAAGTAGCGATTCGAAAACGGTTTTTTATATTGTAAAACAACTCGATAAATCACTCAAGGAATTTAAAAGCCTAGTCATTGCAAGTTTGGTAGATTTTTTAAAACTGGGAGGAGATATTCAACCCTGGCTCGAAACCCTTAGTGAATTCAAGAAACTCGAAGCGCTCCTCAAAGATCCTAAAGCTGGCAAAGAAGCGATTCTTAAAGCATCTGTTGAATTTGCGAATAGTATCAATAAAGAATTTGGTAGAGTTGGCGGAGAGATCGCCAAAAAAATCAAAGACTTACAAGCAGTTCAGAATTCCTTTGGTTCTGTGGTACAATCGGGCAAACAAACCTTAAATAACTTCAGGTCGGTATGGGAAGAGTTTACAGCACCGGGAATGGGCCTCAACAGGAAAACAATAGCGCTTATTGTAAAAACAGATCCTAGGGACCTTAAGCAACGACTTTCGCTTACACCAAGTATTACAAGAGTAAAACAACTTGGGAAAGATCTCGATAGTCTTGGAATACGCTTACCTGTTGCTGCTATAACAGATACCTTGTTGCCACCACTCAAAGATTGGGAAAATGCAGGAAAATCTTTGCTCGAAAAATTCGGAGTATCAAATGTATTATCGGATATAGGAGGAATGAGGTTTGATAAAATGTTCCCCGGCTTAAAAATGCCTGCAGTAGCAAGAGATAAGATAAAAATCAAACAGGGCTTTGATAAACAAAGCCTGATTGCCTGGGTCGATGTTAGTGTAAATGTAGAATTGCCGGGCAAGGAAGTTTTGATGGGCCTTGGTCCAATGGAAGTATTAATTGAAAACGGAAAATTTACGGCTCACGCACGAATGGAAATGGGTCTGGAAGGGCAGGTTAAAAAAACTAATACTGGTGAGTTCAGTGGTTCCTGGCACTTGTCACTGAGCAAAACTCCGCTCATGATCTTTGAAGACACGAAGGTTATTTTTGATAACGGGAAGTTCACCTTTGACCTTGATCCGGCGCGTATAAAGATGCCGGGATTATTAGCTGTACTTACAGAAGCTTCAAAAACAGCAGAGGTGGCCGGAACAGATGAAGAAAACCCGCAGGTGTTTAAGGTAGGGCTTCAGAAAGTAGGAGAAATTCCTTCGGGAGTAAGGGCAGAACTGAACATACCACCTATTACAGTGGGTGGAGGTCCATCGTCTATAAGTAATTTATCTTTTGGCGGACATCTTGCACTTTCTTTTTTAAGCAGCAAACTAAAACCAGAATTTACAACGGGTTGCGGATTCTATTTTGGAAGGCGAGACAATCCATTCAATCTAACGGTTTTTATCCTCGGTGGAGGAGGATACATTGATTACAATATGGAGTTTAGTCCGGAGGTGGGAACCACCATTCACTTCTCCATGAGTGTACATGCCAGTGTGGCATTTGTTGTTTCTATGGGATGGATGCAGGGTGGAGTTACCTTAAGAATTGGATTCGAAGGCGAATACCACAAAATTCCAGGTAGAAATTCTGCAACCTCTATAGCCATTTTTGTGGAAATCGAAGGCCGCGTGGAAATCATCTGTATTGTTTCCATAAGCCTGAGTTTACGCTTGCAGGCAACCTATAACGGAAACACCATGAAGGGAAGCGGCAGAGTTAAAGCAAAAATAAAAATCTGTAGCCTGGTGACCATCAATTTCAGCAAAACATATGAGAAAGAACTGGATAACAGCCAGAGTAGTTTTGCAGCGTTTGTTGATTCTGCGGAAGAACAGGAACGTCAATTGCTGTTGGGCGCCATCGATTTATTAGAAACATTTTACTAAAAAACACTTATGATACAATTAACACTTGATCCTTCTATCATCTCCATGCCAAAAAACTCCGAATTGGACGTCTCCCTGCTTATAACAGGTTGTTCATGGGGCGCTGATACCACAACAGCAATAAAAAAGATTGAAGACCTCTTTCCCTGGGAATGGGGCAAACCACAAGCAATACGTATTGAATGGGTTTGGAAAAAAAACCGGAAAATAAAATTTACAGATATTACTCTTGTTGATCCGCAAGCATCCGAACCTAATACAATAAAAGATCTGAAAGAATATTACTATAAAGTAATATCGAAAGAGATACTTGATGCCAACGGCAAAATCATGCTGAAAGAAATAGCCGGAAAGAAACCGGTAAAGGTTCAGAATATTGAATTTAATGATAACACTCCAGAAAATCAGACTGAGACCAATTTTTTCAAAGCCTTTATTGCCGGAAAAGCCCAGGAATTAACTCCACTTAATCACGCATTAGGATTCCTTTTTATAGGTAATGACAACGCTTTTTCCATTCCAAAAGATCCGGACGACCCCACTAACATTGTAGAAGGCTTTTATGCTTTTCCGTATAGCAAAGAAGAAGGATCTCCATGGTATTTTAGAAGTTCAAATGTGCCACCTGCTTCGGTACCTATAACACAAAGAAAGATCTATTACGCCTCATACCAGGGTAAAGACAAACTACAGATGGAGGCATTTTGCCCTTATACTGCTCTGCCGAAGCAGATCACCACACCGCGGATCCAATTACGCGACATGAATGGAAACTTTGATGGTTCAGTAAAACTACATGTTACTGATATTGAGAACTGGATCCCCAATGTAATGAATGTGGTTAGTGAATATGTGAACCTACCCGACTGGTTTGCTGGTTTCCTGAACCTGAAAGAAAGCAGAGCCCGCATTTTATGCAGCACAGCCACACCCGTTGACAAATACCTAGAATGGATAAAAGAACTGAATGTTTTCTTATGTGCCACAGCCAGGGATACCATGGGTTTTGGATTGAATAAAACATTGGAGAACAGTAATAGCATCCAAGCAATTGTTACCGCCTACCTGAAGGATGATTTCTGGGGGGCGCAGTACTCAAATATCTATGATTACAATGAAGCATATGATAAGGTTTATGGTGAACTCGAAAAAAACCTAGTAGACCCGGATAAAAATGAAAATTGGATGGGTGTGATCGACTATTTGACAAGTAAAGATGGAATTAACAAAAAAGGCGAGGTTATTAAAGAAGAAATCAAAAACCTAGTGAAGCGCCTGATTCCTGATATTAAGGTGACAGATCCTGCGGACGTAGTAAACGAACGCGTAAGTGACTGGCTTGATGCCTGGACATTTTTCCTGAACAATAGGGAAGCGCAGGAAGCCATGATTGCAGCACAGTGGGTTGTGATAACTGCAAATTTTAAAGACACAAAGGATTTCTTTAAAGATAAATTCAGTTCAAAAACAGAAGAAGAGCTCGAAAAAGAAAAGTATGAATGGGTAATGAAAGCCCTCTTAAGCGCGGGAGATATGAGAGGCGAACAAAAGAAAGCGATAGTTACTGCTTATAAAGACATTCTTGTAGATGATGTTGATCTGAAAAAACCGGGTGAACTGAAAGACAATGCAAGAAAATTGATAAAGGCTTATGTAACTAACCGGATATTGCCTCAACCACCAAAGGCAATCAAATTATACCCGCTAACGGGGAATCCCCTTGCAAAACCGCCTGCCGGAGTTTCCAAGCCCCTAACCTGGAAGGAATTTGAGGACTATATTATTGCCGAATTAAATAAAGCCGGACAAAATAACATTGATGTAGAGGTCGACGAGCAAATACAGATTACCTATGGTGATGTAAGCAAGTTATTCATTGGGGTAGATACCTTCGGCAGCCAACAAACACAGGAAACAAGTGTGGATGATGTAGATAAAGACCTGAACGATGAAATAGCGGGACACATTCTGCTGATGCGGAGAGCAGATACGCTCGGAAAAAAAGACTTCTCTAAGGAATGGTATTATCTCAATAAGGCCATCGTAAATCTTGTTTCAGTGAAGAAAGCGGACACCACCTGTTCTTATGATCCTAAAACACTACCAGGAAATTTCGTTGTACCCATAAATCCTGGCGAGAATTTTGAAAACAAAATACCTTATCTCAAACTGGCGAATGAGAAATTATCGTTAATTGCCGCACATACCAAATATAATGACGGTTCTCAGGGATCAGACTGTAAGGATTACTTTCCGCACTTTCGATACGAGTTTGATAAAAGTTACAAGGCACCTGCTTTATTTTATGGTTACCATTACCAGTTTGCAGGCTTTGTTGCATTGAACAGTGGTGTGCTTCCCGGATCATTAAGAGGAACTGCCTTAAATGTTCCCGCCGAAAAACCGAATATAAAGACGGGAGAAATTTCGGAATACGAGCACTACAGGAGGGTACCTGTTTCGGGTATTAATATGGAGGCTGAGCGGGTTCTTTCAACAGAAAAGAAACCGACATTAAAATTGCCGTTAGGACTTAATCCATTAGCTTTTGAATTGCCCGAGTGGAAAGGTCACAAAGCATTCAGCAACGAAGTAGCTTCTGAGCTTCTGCCGCAGGTCGAAACCAAAAGCGATCAGAACCTGTTTCTATTGGCTAACACAACCGATTTTAAACAGGATCATATTCGCTTAACGTTCGAGCGCCCGACGGTTTCGTTTTGGAACTGGTTTGCATGGATGGGAAAAGAAATGGACAAGGCTCATCTGGTAAACAACAAACCGGTTATTGTAAAGGATAAAGACGGGAAAGAAATTGAACAGACCTTAGGCATGAAAGCCAACATGATCTATGAATACTCTAAGATACCGAAGGAAAAACGGGTATTAAAAATGAATGACAAATTGAGGGATCCTGCAGTTGATTCGGTGGGTATTTCCATTCAGCAGGTTTTCCCAATGTATGAAGAACCGGGTGAAATCATTGCACTGTCATTGACGCAGAAAAATTATTTTGGCGAAGATAAAATTCAACTGGAGGTTCAGGTAAATAAAGATCGAAAAGACAAAGAGCCTGATTACGAGTTCAGCGGTGGAAAGATCATTGTGAAAGAGGGTATTGTATTGAGGATAAAAGTATACACCGGAGTAAAAAGTGAATACTTTGATGAATCAACAGGCAAATTCTGGTCGTGGATGAAGGAAGGCATGCCTCAGTATAATGGATTTCATTATTTCAGCCCGCGTGAATTTTGGTTTGAATCAGCTATTCAATCTTTATTAACGCCAGAGGAATTATGGGAGAGTATCCGGATCAACCAGGAGTCAGACAAAGTGATGGCGGGCATAGACCGGAAAGACTTTTCGAAGCAAATGGCTTATCTAAGCAGGATAGAAATAAGTCACCAGGTGTGGAATTGGAATGGCAGGATAGATGAAGGATACAAAACATTAGATCCCGATAGCTGTAATCCAAAAAAAGACATGTATACAACTACGTATGCGATGAAGTGGGAAGCATGGGCATTTTCCGATCGACCTGATTATTCATCTGTAGTGGCTGAAAACAGTTTACTAGCATTCCGTGAGCCATCCCAAAAAAACACAGATATACAAGGCTTTACTCAGGTTCTTTTTACAGATCACCGACCAAAAGAGCAGAAGGCCCTTTATTATCGTTTTTCGTTAAAGGCATATTCCCGATACGAATTATTGAAAGATAAATTCAGGTCTATCCTATCTGAAATTGAGATCAAGGATCCAAGCGGAAAAAAAACAAAGAATCCGTGGAAGCGATACATACGAAGATGCTCACGAACATTACAATTGCCCAAGCCGTCTATACGCTTTGTGATACCTTTAACAAAAGCTTATGGCTCAACAGGAACGGATGCAGCACCATTTTTGGTGGTGTTAAATAGCCCATGGTTTACTGAAGCTGGTCTGGCAGATAAGCTCGAGATCGGTATCCCGGTTCTTAGTGATCCTAATATCCCGGAAAACGAATATGTAAATGCAGGATACGATCCAATCCTTTCGGGAAACAGTTTAGGCAAATTAAAATCGGACACTGCTGAGGGATTATATGTGGAGACTTTTGGAAAGAAAAGGATGTTAGTACTTGAGCCGGGAGGGGTTGCAGGGCTTACCTTTGATTTCAATGCACAGGTGCCTAAGGTTAATGATACGGCATTCGTATTGAATGCTCCTGATCTGTCATCCATACTCGACAAAGCAGGAAAATTAGATTCCTGGTCAATGATGCAAATTGCTGTAAGGCGTGCTGTGATTCCAGAATTATGTGAAGGGGGTACAGAAAGTAAAGAAGCTTTGAAGTCTTTAACCAGTGAATGGACAGCAATGGAATGGGTTCAATTCCTCTCGTCAATGGACAGATTCATTCCGGAATACTGGAAACATAAATTGCAAGCTGATGCCGAACTTACGAAGGAGGACGTATTGCTTACAGATTTGCCAGCTATAGAGGAGGACGAACACATTCGTTATTTGCTGGTAACCGAAAGGGTAAGTGATATAAGCGGGCAGCCCTGCGAAAAATATATTGGAACTTTTAGATTTATGAAAGAAGAGGGAGGTACCGCCCACGTACTTGTTATAAATGACGGAACTACCGAATTCAAAGATTTAAAGTTCACGAATGGATATATACGATTACTTGTAGTAAGGAAGGTTCGTGGACAGGATAAAGACAATGACCTGGTATGGAAAAAATTATTCGGGAATTCAGTGACCGGGAATGTTGATATGAATAAAATTGAAAACGACGCAAGTGCAGCCTTACCATTCATATCGGAAAGAATGCCTTTTATTAATTTATAAAAAATGAATACTATGCAAATTATATCTATTATTCTGTCGATTGTCATTGCAATCATTATTATGTTGGTCGCTTTTCGCACCAACTTGTTACGTGAAACTAATGTTAGTAATTCGCCTTTCAGTTTTTCCAGATTTCAAGTCTGGTTATGGACGCTGATAATTATTCCTGCATTTGTTTTAAATTGGGGCTTTGTCAATTCTGATTTGCCTCGAATAAATGAAACGGCAATCATATTACTAGGAATGTCGTTAGGCGTTACGGTAACTTCAGCTATCATTTCAAATGTTCAAAAAGCAACCAAGGATGCCAAAGCACAATTTTTTAAATCTGATGGCGAATCAAAAGGATTTTGGATTGATATTCTATTAGACGATAACGGGCAGCTATCAAATTTAAGATTACAAAATCTTGTTTTTACGTTTGTTTATGTTGTGATTTACGTAGGTCTTTTCTTTTCAAAAGGAAAGCAATATCCAGATTTTGACCAAACTGCTTATGCATTGATGGGAATTTCCAGTAGCGCATATCTTCTTGGCAAGAGCCTTCGAAAATAATTTTATTCAAAAATTTTCCTTTTTAGTAAAGTAATTGATTTCTTCTAGTTGGCAATTGAAATGTTACTATAATTACCTAATAATAACATGAGGGGGTCCCTGAGCAATAAATACCCCAAGATACAGGATTCATAATATCTTCCTTGTTCCAAAGGTGAGGTGTTTATTAAAATTTGGCAACTGTAACTCTAAAATTTATACGAAATCAGGAACTTAAAAAAATTAGTACTTTTACCCAAATTAAGAAATTTCGTCCTCCGAAAGAAGATGACCCTACAAGTCCAAAATTTGAACCAAAGTCATTGTATCTTGAAGCATTTCGTTCACATTTGGTCTCAACGGTATACAATGTATAGTATCATATTTTCTTTCATAATAAAGGAATAAATGTTTGCAGTTCCTGTTCCATATATTCTATTAACTTTTCTTTTTCCATTCCCTGTAATCTCGCTCTCTTTTTATATAAATTTTGCACATGACTCTCTAAAGGTTTATCAAAACTTGTATTATCAAGATCATTTATTACCTCAAAAAAATAATCTCTTAAATTATAGCAGCTAGAATAAGAATGTGTGACAATAAAGTTTTCAAGATAAAAAGAAGTGAACGGGTAATTATTCAAGCAATTCCAGTATTTAAAAATTCTAATGATTGGTAATATAAGTTGGCCATTGTTCTTATTTTTATTTTCCACTTTTTGTTTAAACTCAAGTGGATCTGCAGTAATCCACTTAATTTCTTTGCTCCTTGGTGCAGGTATTTTCAATTGACCATTCTTATAAGCGGGAACAAGTTCAAATCTTATATGATTCATATCAATTGCGATTGTTGGAAAATCAGGCGAAATTTCAGAACGTGAATAATTTTTCTCGGAAAATTCTTTAAGCCAATTTAAATATGTTTGAGGTTGGTACTCCCCCGATTTAAATATTACGAGTATATCCACATCGGACTCCTTATCCACTGACCTAGAAAGCATTGTTTGTCTATCGAAGGAACCTATGGGCTCTGCACTTACAAGATTTTCTTGAAATGTACCCCATATTTTAGTTTTCAAATTAGAAATAGAATCTTGTATTTTACTTATTTCAGAATCTCCTACTTCTAACTGTTTAGATAATTTAGTCAAATATGCATTTACATCCATCATTTCTATTTAATTAATTGGTAAGATGCGCCCTAGCCAACGCATTGCTACATCAATATCCTCATCTTCTAACGCTTCAAGTATTTTTTCGGCATTAGCTTGTAAAGATTCTAATTTTCTTTCTGTGTAATCAGAATAGTCATCAGCTGATAGATTCTCGATTGCGTAAAAAAAACCAGATTCAATATCATCATCTGTAAAATCCATCCCAGCAACTTGCTGTTCCAAATCGTAAGATTCAAATGGATAACCAACCTTGGCATTCCATGCCTTCAGAAGACGAATGATTCTTTTTACAATATAATTATATTCTTCATTTCTCTCATCAAGTTCTTCAGAAAAGCCATCTATATCGGTGTGCTGCCATTCTGTATCGCTCAACGGAATGTATACTTCATCTGTAATATTAAAGAAACCCTCTTCTTGTGTAAAAGTTGGAACCAAATCGTAATTTATGTGATTTAATTCCAACACGACAGATGGTTGAGATTTGTATGAAATGGAATTTGGATATTGTTGTTCTGCGAATTCAAGTAAGTGCTTACGATACGTGGATGGATTAACGTTTATATTTTCGTGATCGAAAACAATAAGCAAATCAATATCAGACCTACTATCATAATTACGGGGTAAAATTGTTTTTCTTTTGTAAGAACCGAAGACTTCAATAGCAAGTATTCTGTCTCCAAATTCAAGCTCTAATTTATTCTTGATGTTTCTGAGGGAAGCTTCAATTTTAGGTTTTTCCGGGCTGTTTTTACTAATGTAAAAATCCTGGGCATATCGCTTTAAATCTTCTTCAATCGTTAACATATTCCTAGTTAATTAAATACTTGGTTTTAAGTTGTTCCCATTCAGCTGTAAGATCCGTATTGTGTTTCTTAAAAAACGAGTCAGAAATATCCGGCTGTATCCTACTTAGAATGGCTTCGTAGTTCAACCAATTACGATAGATGTTTGATTGATACTTCGAAGTTTGAGTTTTGAAATCTCCAATTTGAAAAGTAGTAATCCAATTATCTTGAATAGCGCTGACCTTATTTAAAAGAATAAGGTGCTTAACCAAATTTCCTAAAACATTAGCCGAGAATAAAATTTGTAAAACCGATATAGCAATAGGTACTCTTTGAAAACCAAAATATGCCATCGCCCAAACGGAGGTAAGTACAATAGACGGAATTATTATTTTTCTGAATGTTAGAGCTTTTATCAATGAATAAGTAAAAAAAGCATTTTCAAACAAATTAGAAGAAGCTTTAAATAAACCTTGGCCTAAATTTTCATTGGTATAATAGTCGACCGAATTGGCGGTTGAGAATTTTGAGCCGAAGGAATTATCTAAAAAATCATCGCGTCTTTTCTGCTCTGATTGAGGAAACAAAATAAATTCCACAACAATTTCCAATGTAAAAAACAGCAATATGCTTATGACATTGATAACATTCAAAATAGATTTTACTAATTCTATTTCACAAAAATCATGAAAACAAATAGGCGCAAAAGCCAAAACGAAAACTATCCAAAACACCCACTCATTTAATGAGCGCACTGTAGCGGTTACTTTATGCGGATTATATTGTGGAGAGAATGTTGCCATAAGTTTATGAGTTATTCAATTTTTAATTTTTACCAATGAATTTAAGCCATTCCATTTTTAAAGTAGCTGTGTTAGAATTATTTTTCATAAGAGAAAAAAATTTGTTTGCATCGGTTTGGTATCCGTTATTAGCAAAGAACGTATAGATTAAATCCGAAATAGAATAACTTGAAACATGATTGGTAAGAAAGAGGCTGCAAACCCTTTTTTCAATTTCAAAATTTTTAATCTCTTTATTATTATTCTTGTTCCACATCTTTAATACTTTAATCAAATCAATGAATACAGAATTTTTTTGCCGTAATGCGACAATGTCATTTTCTAGTTCTCCAAAACTAATACTCTGCCAGTTCAAAAGATATTTGTCAGGAATACTCAGGTTTCCAAAAGCATCCTCTTTGTAAGGCGTTATGTTGATTGGAATTTTATTAAAATCTGCAAGTATCGATGGTTTATCCTGTTTGATGGTTGTACTTGGATAGCTTTTGCTTAAGCAGGACTTTAAGGTTGCCAACGAACTTTGAGGGTTTCCAGTGCCGGTATAGCGGAAATAAACGTCTACATCACTAATTCCCTTTACCATTGTTGCCCGTTTATATGATCCTCCTAAAAATGGCTCTCTGTAATCCGGTTGGCCATTAATTATGTTTTTCAAATTGCTAAGTGTAGTAGCAATATTGCTTAATTCTGCCTGATTGTAAGTAACACTCACAACCGTGTCTTTTATTATAGTGTCTAACATTTACCTTGGTGTTTAAGACTATAATAACAAACATAGCTCCAATCGACAAGTAAGTCATTTTGTCATGTAAACAGTGAAAACGGATCGGTTAAACTTCCAAAAGCCTGACTTAATTCCCTTTTCTGGAGCGAATATTTCTCCTAAATATACATTTGAACTCATTAAACCAACCTTTATTTTGTGTCTAGGTTTAGTATTGAATCATATCATTACCAATCGTTCTTCATTTATTTCCTTTTTAGTAATGTGCTTCCACAATGCAGCATAATTAATGATTTTACCAGAGAATCCGCAATATTTTAGTAGTAAGACTGCTATCATAAAATGGAGCCTTAAACCCGTATGTAAGGCAGTCTGGAAAGTCTTATCATCATCAGCATGAACAGAAAAACTACCATGTAAGTATGTGTTTCTTTCGTTCAGGACTTTCTTACTATCTGGAATTGTACTGAGATCAAAACCAACCAAGTCAAACACTTTACCTAATTTATCCGCGTTAGGTGGAGCATTTAACTTGAAAATATTTTTTTCAAGTATGTCCATATCAAACTCCGCATTGCTTAAACGCGAATCAGTTTTTGCTTTTGCAGCGAGAGTTTTCACACTGTCTATAAATCCTTTTGCTACATCCTCATTTTTTATAGGACTTAAATTCTCCTTTTTACCTTCCCCTTTTAGTTTTCCTATTTGAGCTGCGATTGCCTCCAATGCAACATAATAATTTGGCAGACGCATTTCAAGAGTTGCCGAATGGCCATGTATATATAGCACCGCAGCTCTTTGGAATTTTTCATGTAGATAAAATGTTTCCGCAAGTATTGAAAATGTATCTGCCGGAAACAAGGTTACGCCTTCATACAATTTTGCCCTAATTTCTTCTTTTATAAAAAAGTTTTCATCGCGTTCAAAATCCACATCATGATATACCGAGAATGGATTAGACGTATGTACTCCTTGCCCGGTTAACACAGTTGCCCTGGTTGAATGATAGTTTATATTCTCAAGAACAAGCATATCAGCTTCATCGAAAGCAAGAACATAACATTCATCAGAGAAGTAATTGCCTTTTACAAAGCCATAGGTTAACAAAATATTATATGTAATCTTCCTGAAATCAGTCAATGAACTCTGCATTTCAGAATCCATTATTATAAACTCTCTTTCACCATATTTGTATGTATAAAACCGGTAAGATTTCCCTGAAATTACGACAGGTACATATTTGATCCCTCTATGGTCGGTTGTATCCAACATTTTTCCCTGAAGGCTATTCATATTTATTTTTCCTTTATCTAAGGGCAACACCATTCGCAAATACTTATTGCCAAATAAGGCTGGATCGCGGGATGATCTGAAAGCAGAAATAGAGCCGCTTATTATTTTACGCATATTGTCCCCATCATAAGCAATATTACTGACAAGAAAATGATTGCCATTGATATACAATTTATGATCCTCTTTTGATAATATAATATTATCAGCCTCCTGAAAGTTTAGCTCTTTGTGCGTTTGAACACCTTTAACAATGGGAGTTGAAGATGTGAAGTGGTAATCTCTATCCACTTTGGATAATACAATATCTGCATTATCAATTCCATGTCCCTCCAATATTATTTTGTAGTCGGATGGATTTTCAATTTGCAAAATCCAGTCCAATGATTTTGTTACGTTTATCATTACTTTATTCTTTTACATCACAACATACCCATTTGAAGCGCATAATCCAATAGCCTTTTGCACTCTTGAATAGAGAACCCATAAATAATTTTTGAAGGTGTAACTACCGAGCAGGCTAAGGCGACAATTCTTCCTTGTGAATCCAAAATTGGCGCGCCACTGCATCCTTCATAGTCCTCACTATCTTTAATAATTTCGGGCGCTAAAAACATATAAAAATTTTCCTTAGTTCTATGGTAGGTCAAACTATGCTTCAACGTTGGGGTCATTTTAAGTCCTTGCCCATAATATTTTGGTCTAACCTTACCATAAAATCCGTACCGTTCATCTTCGGTCGGAACCACAGCATCTTCCAAAAAAACATGGAACTTTTCGCTGGCAGGAACCTTGAATACCCCAAAATCCATCTCCGGTTGCAATAATTTAATCTCATCCTTTATTTCTGCAAAACAAATGTCTAAACGTTTCCCTTTTTCTATTATTTTCTCAAAATCTTCTAAGCTCATACCTTCGGCTACTTTGAGTTGGTCAAAATAACAAATGCCACCTACAGGCTTTAGGATCGGACCTTTACCATCTATATCAGGTTGGTTTGTTTCCAAAAATGTAACTAAATCCTCAACGTCTGTAACATGTGAAACTGATACAAAAAATTTTCTATCGAGGTATTCAATAATACAGCCAGAGCCAAATCCCTCTGGTTTAGGGTAATCTTTTTTTGCAAGAAATACTTGAACAGAAGTTCTTACTATAATTTCCGCATCAGTCATCAGTCATTCTTTTGGTAAATATGGTTTGAACTCATTAATTATTCTCTCGAAGAAAACACTTGTGATTAAATCTTTACTGTATGAAACCAAATTGCGTCTAACAGTAACTTCAAAACCATCATGTTTATTTTGGAGGGTATTGGGATTTTTATTCTTTGAAAAAACCTCGGCACTTTCAGCTTTAAGTTTGTAATACAATTCCAGGACTTGCACAAGATCGTTTTTGCCAGAGCGGAAGTTGTCAAACTCCTCCATAAAAAAATCTAAAGAAACCATTGCAAGCGGTCTGACTTGTAACGAAAGTACGTCTTTCTTTATTTCACTCTCAAAAATAGAGTTCAGATAATCGTTTACACCAGTCATTCCAAAAGCATGATCTGAGTAAACCAAAATTGGGTACACAACAATATCCTTTAAGGAAATACCCTCCTTATCAAGATCGTCGTATATTGTACTATCTGCATTGAATGTCCGTATGTGTCGAATGATTTGCCCAATTCCCTTGTCTTTTTCCTTCTCGTTACTTACAAGTTTAGTATCAATTGTTGCTTTGATTTCCTCATAGGTTTCATTGATCGGAAATAGAACATCTTTGAACTCAAAGAAGAAAACACAATTTTTAATTCTTATATAGAAATCATAATCGCATTTTTCATTCCTCTCTTTTTCTTTCATGCTGATTACAGGCATAGCGCCGAATATCTCTTTCATTAAATCCATAAAAAAAACGTTCGCAAAATCATCGCCCATTCTGGATTTATAGTTCTCGAATGAACCAAAGCCTTTTTCCTGTCGAATATCCGTTTTTTGGAAAAAATCAAAAACCAGTCCCTCGTAGAACTTCTCAATAATAAAGTTCCAATTGCTAATATGAAACTCATCATCTTTCAATTTCCAAAACGGATAAGTTCGTATACCTTTAAAATTCAAATTCAATTTCTTTTTCAAATATTCCTCCCGCGAAGAATTTGCGACCTCTAACGAAAGGTTCATTATAATGGGACTATTCTCGACTATATTGCTTTTATAGTGCGAATAGAAAAAGTCATTTTCCCTATTATATCCATTTGAATATAGTTCAAAGAGTTTAAGAGGTATTCTTATAAAATGATCCACCTTATTCACTTGGACGTACTGTTCCAGATACTTAGGGTACTTTTCATTTAAAAACTTGAGGAAACAAACGGATTTATAAACTGAAACAACTAAATCCTTTCGCAAAAGAACTGTGGAATTTGGGAGCAAAGAAGACCAGAATACTTTGTAAATAGATTCCTGACTATTAATATCTGTTTCTTTAAAAATGGCAGATGTTTTATCATTCACATTAGAGTTAATAATCAGCAGTAATTTGAGAATATCCAAATCCTGTTGCGGTGTTGTTTTCTTGTCATAAGGAATATAATCTGACAAATAAGCTATTTCTATTAGTTTAAGAGTATGCGGTAATGGAAAAATGGCTACATCCTGGCCAATCATCTTTTGTTGAAATTCGCGTAACCGATAGTATGGATCATTTCTGAGCGTATCATCCTGTATTCTTTCAATAAGATGAACAAATATTTTCACTTCCGTTTTTAAACGTTCCTTAGAGAAATATAATTGTGAATTGATATAACAACAAACTTTGATTATTGCATCAGTAGGGATTGATTTAATTATGTCTTTTATTTCCGGCTGCTTTTCATTCGGAAAAATATCTTTGAACACGGGTAATATTTGCATCTTCATAATTTCAGACAATGAGCGATTGGTTTAAAATAAGAGATTCTGTATTTAACGGAATGTCTGGTTTATTTGGTATCCTAATTACTACTTGAGAGATTGCAGTTTCTCCAAGAATATCTTATTTCGTTGTTTTGCCCTGGATAAAAGAGTGGTGTATTTCAGCACTTCAGTATATATAGCTCCGTTTGATCTTCCGTCAAAACCAATCACATTTTCAGATGGTCTGAATAGATAATCAAATTGATAAGAATGCTCATATCTGCTCACTCTACCTAATACATCACGCGACTCAATATTTTGACCAATAAGATATCCGTAAAACATCGTGATCTGAAACTTGTCTTGAGTATAGTTTCGTATTAGGTTAGCATAAAAATCAATTTGTGAAAGGTGGTCTGCGGCATTCACATCCGGCGCTTTCATTTCAATAATTATACATTTGCCCTCTTCAGGGAACAAAAGAATGTCCGGTCTTTTTATTTTGCGGTTCTCACCGAGAGAAGTAAGGTACTTTTCCTCTTCTTCGGTGAACTTCTCTTTGAACAGCAATTCCCCGTCAATCATTACTTTACTAAGCTGCTTTTCTGATGAGCCTTTAAAGTATACGAAATCTTCGTTTATAATCCACAAATCGCTACTCTCAGGATTGGTTGAACTTTGTTGGAACAGCAAGTTGTGAATTAAGGCTTCATCAAAATTTGTTTCAGAATCGCTCTGAATTTTTAATTTCTTATCTAATATCTTTTGGAACAGATCTAACACTAGCTTCCTGCGCGCCACGTAATGAGTTAATGATGTTTTATTTTGCAAAGGAATGGTTTTAACCAGCTTTTCTACTTCTTTCTTTAATTCCTCGTTATAATTTTCTGAACGTGTATCAAGTAGTTCAAGTTTATCAATAGAGGCTTTGATAGACGCATCCACCGAAGCGGTTTTTTTCGCTTCTGCCTCATAGAATTTTTCCAAAATTTTAGATTCGCTGTCGTTTATTGAAATGTCAATATCTTTTACCGTTTGGTCGTCAAGATTAAACATCTCCTTTAATCTCTCTAGTTGTTTATCGTGTTCTTTTTTTACTTCCTCAATTTCAGGATACATCGAGTTTATTTTATTATTTACTTCCTCCTGAATATCTTCGAGTAACACTTCCTCATTTGAAAAAGCATTTAAACTCTTTGTGAAAGAATCTTTTGTTGGGATGTTTAGTTCACCTCTAAGATTGGTATCCCGATCATCAATGTAATTACCAGAAACAAGGAAAAGGTATTTATGCCCCTTAACAGTATCCTTACTCGCAAGGCTTTGCAGGGATATTCCTGAGTCCTCAACGATCTCACCTTTGGAAACGAGTTTTAAGTTATTTTCTTTTAGAATACTACTTTGAATTTTAAACGCATCAATGGTAAATACTTCCTCTTTATCAATCTTATCAATACCTTTACCCTTTGCAGGAATTTTTGAATACTTAACTTTTATTTTCTCTGATTTCTCAAATTTAGGAATATCTTTATCAGATATAGATTGTTCATCTTTTAATATAGCATGAACAAAAAATAAAATTTCTATTTCAGGGAGTGTTTCATGGTTATGACAGAAGTAATGTATATACCTTTCTAACAATTCCTTTTTTAAAACCTCTGCATTTAATCCATTATAGATGTTGCTGTTTTCAAGCAGAGTTATAAAATTAATCGTAGTACCTGTTTCTGTTTCTGAACTTTCTTTGCAATACTTATGCAACACGATAGCATTTTGATCAAGGAAATTATCGTGCTTTGATACTATAAATTCTCGTTCATAGTTTTTTTCTGTATTCTTAAAAACACTTTTTACAATTGTTCTGTCAAAATAATGTGCGTATTGAACCCTTCCTGACCCTAGGTTTTTGAATCCTTTGGTAAAATCTTTGAATGTATTAAAACGCTTAAACTCCTCTTCGTTAAATCCTATTCCGTCATCTGTTATTGAAAGGCTGGCAAATTCATATGCGTTTTCAACCGTTGTGTCAACGGAATTAATCTTAATTTCAATTTTACCTTTGTAGTCTGGAATTTGTTGGGCTTTAATCTTGATTGCTTCTAATGCATTTGTAAATGCTTCAAAAATCGGCTGAAGTGATGTTTTAGATTTTTTAATATCATGCAATATCCCTTTGAATAAAAGGTCTTTCGTTGTTATATATGTATTGTCCTGATATACTGTTGTCATATTGCACCCAAAATTATGTGGTGATTAAGATACACAAAAATAAGAAATTCCGATCCAAAAAGTCGGAATTTCTCTGATGGTAAAGGAATTACAATGCCTCCCGCGAATGACCATCGTTTTTAAATATCTGCATTTCTCCGACCTGATTGGTGCTAACATACTGAACAGCCTTAACATCCTCCCGTACTTCAATAACCGCATCTACATCATGCTGAACTCATTCGTATTCACTTAAGAAGTTATGCTTAAAAAATTTCTAATTCCCCCTTAATCCTCCCGGAGTATTTTCCGGTAATCCCCGATAAAAATCGGCATTTCCGCAATCATCCCGTAATCGCCCCCGAATAATCCCCCGATAATCCCAGAGTATTTTCAGGCTCAAAATTTACCTGCCCAAACGTGCCGTTAACTGCTATACACGAAAAAATCTGAAAGAATAAGGAAAAATCTTCCCAAACCGGCAAAGCACCAAAATGGCCTGACTTTACTTTGTCCTGTAAAAACAAGAAAGGAGATGAACAGGAAAGTAAGAAACAGATCGCCAACAAATCTGCCAAGCAGATTATTGGAAAACAAAAACAAAAAATAACTTATAAAAAACAAAACATGAGAACAAAAGAATTTGAAGTACCGAGTGACTTTATAACAGAATTTGCAGAAGCATTAGCAGAGCATGAATTAACGAACGAAATAAACGGAGTTAACGAAGAAGGAGATATCCTAATTGAAGTAAGCTACGAAAAACAGGATCGCGCAAACGTTTTTACGTTAAGTGAACTACTCGATGATTACTACGAAAACGAGGAAGAATCGGGAGAAGATAATTAGGAAAAAGAGTATGGCATCTTTATTTCAAACGTGCAAGTTTTTATGGCGGTAGTTATTGCCATTAAAACTATAGCAGAATTTGCTACCACGTTTGGAAAAGAGTACCGTACTTCAATTTAAGTGAGAAAGAGAAAGATTAAGAATTGTGAAAAAGAGAGGGATGAAATGGAAATTATTGAAAGCAAGAAGCACGAAGGGTTGAGTGTTGCTAAAATTAAAAGAATGAAAAATTATGAAAATGTTTCTGATGAACACGCTCAAGAAATATTATTTACTGTAAAAAACTTAGCTGTTATTTTTTACGAGCATTTAAATAAAAAGAAAATGGAACAAGAATATAATAAAGCGGCTTAATAAAAGAAGGGAGTAAAATGACAACAGATGAAAAACTAATTGAATCAAAGTTTGGGCGTTTCAGCACAACTAAAGTCAAAAAAGTTGAAGGTAATTTAGTTGTAATGTACACAAGGGTTTCCGGCAAAGGGCAGTTCGACAAAAACGACTCTTTGGAAACTCAACGCAAAGCCATTGAGGAATACGCAGCAAGGAACAATTTAATTATTGTATCTCGTTTTGGCGACACTTATGAAAGCGCAAAAACCGATGCAAGAAAAGAGTTTCAGAGTATGCTTAGTTTTATTCGGCAAAGCAAAGGTAAAATAGGAACCATCTTAGTTTATAAAATGACTCGCTTCAGCAGGACTGGAGGGAAAGCGATTTCAATTGCTGATGAGTTAAGAGAAAAACATGGTGTACATATTAAAGCAGTAACCGAACCGATTGATACTTCTAATGCAAGTGGAGTTTTATTTCACGATATGCAATTGTTATTTGGGCGTTGGGATAACGATCAGCGTAAACAAGTTGCTATGGCAGGAATGAAAGCCAAGTTTGAAAAAGGTATTTGGGTAGTGAAGCCACCGCAGGGTTATGATATTGTACGGTCGAACGGTGAACGCAAAATTATTGTGAATGCTGATGGCAAGAAAATAAAGAAAGCTTGGGAATGGAAACTACAAGGCTTGAAGAATGAAGAAATTATTTTGAAACTTCAGGCGCAAGGAGTGAAAATGTATAAACAACAATTGCATAAAATTTTCATTAACCCTTTTTACTGCGGATTAATTTCTCACGGAATGCTAAATGGAAAAATAGTAGAAGGTGTTCACGAAAAAATGATCTCCAAAGAAGAATTTATGAAAGTGAATGATATTGTTTCTTCATCTACGAAATATGGAGTACCGCATAAATTAGAAAACATTAATCTTCCTTTAAAGGTTTTTGTGAAATGTGCCGATTGCAACCAACCTTATACTGGCTATATTGTAAAGAAGAAGAATCTGTATTACTATAAGTGCAGAACAAACGGATGCAAGTGCAATAAAAGCGCAAAGTCGATGCATGAATTATTCGCAACAGATTTGGAGAACTACCAAATAAAGGAGGATTTAAACGAAGCCATTTTAATTGAATTAGAAAGCACCTATTACGAACTGAACAAAGATAACATGGAGAAGGAAAAAGAGCTAAAAAACCGAATGGCAGAGCTAAAAAGGAACATTGAGAAATTAGAGGAAAAACATTTTATCAAAGAAGAAATGCCGAAGGAAACCTATGATCGTTTCTTGGCAAAATACATGGCGGATCTTGCGAATTTGCAGAAGGAAATCAACGGTTGCAATATTTTCATTTCGAACCTAAAAGAAATGCTAAATGAAGCCTCAAAATTGTGCCGAAACTTGCGTAAACTGTGGGAAGACGGCAGTATTGGTCTTAAGGAAAAACTACAAAACCTGATCTTTCCTAACGGTCTGGTATATGACAAGGAAAAGGGGGCATTTCGAACCCCGGATTTGAATTACATTATTGCTGAAATCGCCCGACACACGGGCGATTTTGCTATAATAAAAAAGGGACTTAGTTCTCTTTTTGAGCCTAAGTCCCTTTGTGCGGAGAAGGAGGGATTCGAACCCTCGGAACAGTTTCCCGTTCGCATGTTTAGCAAACATGTCCTTTCGGCCACTCAGGCACCTCTCCAGCTCTATATTTAAATAGAGGCTGTAAATGTAGTTATTTTTTTAATTATTAAAAAAATAAACTAAAATTATTTTCTTACTCCAATTTTTGTATTTTTAGTACCATGAAGTGGCTCCTATATTCTTTACTTTTTATCCTATCAATTGCATTTACAGGCAGTTGTAAAAAAACTCAAGCAAATACCTTAGTTGTTCATACACTCAGTGAACCCGAAGATATGCACCCAACTAATGGAGCTTCAGCTGTAAGAGCCGAAATTAATCTATATACAAACCTAAGTTTATTACGTTTAAATTATAAAACAGGTGAGTTACTGCCTTGCTTAGCAAAAGCATTACCTGTTGTTTCAAGTGATGGATTAAACTACAATTACGAATTAAAAAGTGACATGACTTGGGACGACAAATCACCCATTACCGCCAATGATATTGCCTTTACAACAAAAGCTAGTAAATGCCTTTATACCAACAATATTGGACTAAAACCTTATTGGGAAAATATAGAAGATATTATTTTGGACAGTAAAAACGACAAAAAATTTACCGTTAAAATGAAGCGTCCATATATTTTAAACACTTGGTTTTGGACCGATTTCCCTATTATTCAAGCAGCTTTTTATGATAAACAAAATGTATTAGCAAAATATAGCAATGCTCAATTAACAGATTCAACATTCTTAAAATCAAAACAAGATATTAAACAATGGGCAAATGAATTTAATAGTCCTAAATATTCAACCAATCCAGATTTTATGAGTGGCGCTGGCCCTTATAAAATAACTAAATGGGATAAAGGCGTGAGTATTACTTTAGAGAAAAAGAAAAATCATTGGTCGGAAAACTGTCAAGAAAACTGGTATTGCCAAGCAAATGCCGATAAAATTATTTTAAAATTAAACAGCAATAATGCCTCTGCCCTACTCGAATTAAAAAATGGATTAATTGATGTATCAACCATGATTGATTACTCATCATTTACCGAACTATCAAAAGATGACAAATTTACACAGAACTACACCCTTAAATTAGCTGATACATACAATTATACCTATGTGGCTATGAATATGAAACCAGATGGCAAAACTCATAAGAAATTATTTACCGATGTTGCTGTTAGAAAAGCAATGGCATTATTAACGCCTTATGATCAAATAAATAAAACATTATACGAAAATAATAACAAACGAGTAGTTGGTCCTATTTCTCCCAACAAAATAGATTTTAATACAGATTTAAAACCATTACAATACAATGTAACCCAAGCTAAAGAGCTTTTAACACAAGCGGGTTGGGCTGATACCGATAACGACCAAGTATTAGATAAAATAATTGATGGAGAAAAAATAAAATTTGAATTCAATATTAATTTCATGTCGGGTTCTAAAGTTTGGGAAGACTTAGCAAAGCAATTAGCTGAAAGTTTTGGAAAAGCAAATATTTATGTGATGCTTAATCCATTAGACTACAACGGATTCTTTAATGCTGTGACCGGTCATCAATTTGATATGAGTATTAGTGCTTGGCAAAGTAGCGCCACGCCAGAAGATTTTTCTCAATTATGGTCGTCTGCTTCATGGACTAACAATGGATTAAATTTCACTGGATTCGGTTCAACTCAGTCAGATGCTTTAATTGATAGTATAAATATTTCTGTTAATGAAACTAAAAGAATTGAACTCTCTAAACGTTTTCAAAAATTAGTATATGATGAACAACCTTATATTTTTATGTTTACTCAAACTCGTCGTGTAATTGTCAATAAAAAATGGGATAACTTAGAAATTTACACAGAGTATCCAGGCGTTTTATTAAACACCTTAAAACTGAAAGACTAATACATGTGGCTATATGTATTAAAACGTTTTTTTTGGTTTTTGCCAACATTGTTTGCAGTAACACTCATTGGCTTCGTGCTATTAGCAAATGCGCCTGGAGATGCAGTTGATAGCTTAGTCTTGTCCTCTAACTCAGGAGGAAGTATCAAAACAACACAAGACCTTGAACAACAAAAAATATATTGGCGAAAACAACTAGGATTAAATTTACCATCATTTTATTTTTCAATTTCAACTTTAGCAGAGCCTGATACTCTTTATAAAGTTTATGATGAAACACTTTTAAGAAAAATTAAACAAGATATTAAAAACAAAAGTGGTTATAAGAACTATCTTCCAAAAATAATTTGGCATGGCTATCACAACCAATATCATCGATGGTTGTTTGGTGGCTATAATTCAAAAGGCATTATTCGCGGCGATTTTGGTTTATCCATTTCAAAAAAAGAACCTGTTGTTGCTATCATAAAAGATAAATTAATATGGTCGTTATTTTTTTCAATCTTTTCCATCATTTTAGCTTATGCTATTAGCATTCCCATAGGCGTTAAAATGGCTCAAAATCCTGAAAGTAAGTTTAGTAAAACATCACAACTCATTTTATTTTTAATGTACTCTATGCCTTCTTTTTTTGTGGGGGTTTTATTATTAATGCTATTTGCGAACCCAGATTTACTATCTATTTTTCCGCCTTCAGGCATTAAACCTATTGGTGGCTATGACGATAACGCGTCCTTAATTGAAAAAATCACCTCTTCTTTTCCTTACATGATATTGCCTTTAATCTGCTATACTTACTCTTCCCTAGCATTTATATCTAAATTAACCGCAACCTCTATCCAAGAACAATTACAATTAGATTATATAAAAACTGCTAGAGCAAAAGGCTTAAACGAAAAAACCATTATATGGAAACACACACTTAAAAACTCTGCTTTACCGTTGATTACTGTTTTTTCTTCAATATTTCCGAACATTGTGGGCGGCTCTGTTATCATTGAAAGCATCTTTACTATTCCAGGTATGGGATTAGAAACAGTAAGAGCAATTATTTCGCAAGATTATCCTATTGTCATTGCCATTATTACTTTATCATCTATTGTCACCATTTTTAGTTATTTATTAGCCGATATTTTATACGCCTGGGTTGATCCTAGAATTAGAATAACAACATAAATGAACATCAAACAATCATATTCATCCTTTAAAATACTACTCTCAAAAAATAGAGTTGTAAAAAGATGTGTTTATGTTTTTTTATTTTTTATGGCGATTGCACTATTTGCTCCTTTTATTGCAAACGATAAACCATTAGTTTGCAAATACAAAGGGCAGTGGTTATTTCCAGCGTTTTCATTTAAACATCAAATGCAAATTAATGATGAAACTATTAATTACAATATGGGTAAGGACTGGAAAACACTTAATACTGATTTTATACTTTTTGCGCCATGTGCCTACTCACCAAATACCATTGACGCAGATAACGCTCCCAGAAAAAGTCCGTTTGATGAACAAGTTATGACTTTAAAAAATGGGCAAACAACTTATTTACCTCTAAAATACAGACATTGGCTAGGTACCACACAAAATGGCAATGATGTGTTGTCTTGTATTATTCATGGCACTAAAATATCTTTAAGCGTAGGTATTTTTAGTATGTTGATTGCTGCTTTGTTAGGAATAGTTTTAGGAGCTAGCGCTGGCTATTTTCAGAACAATACTTTAAAAGTTGGATATATTCAAGTGCTCTTTTTGCTACTTAGTTTATTCATTTCTTACTTTTATTGCTTCATCATTAGAGCCGATAAACTATCTGAAGCCTTTAAAGAAAGTGGTTTATGGTTATTGTATCAAATTATTTTCACCTTTTATATTTTCATTCAAAACACCTTTATTTTAATGCGTTTAGGAAAATGGATTGATGAAAAACTAAATACAGATAATCGTTTTCATCTCCCTATCGATATAGTTATTTCTAGAGTCATTGAAATATTAAATTCTATTCCTTCACTACTATTAATCATTGCTTTATCCGCCATTGCCAAGCCGTCCTTTAGTTTATTAATTATCATCATTGGCTTTTTAAGTTGGACAAGTATTGCTCGTTTAACGCGTGCTGAATATTTAAAAGCCAAACAATTAGATTACGTTACTGCTTGTAAATCAATTGGAATGAGCAATTACAGAATAATGATCAAACACATTTTACCAAATGTATTTCCATTATTATTAGTGCAACTTATGTTTGGTTTAGCTGGCGCTGTTTTAATAGAAGCGTCGCTATCCTTTATAGGAGTTGGTGTTCCATTAAATGTAATTACTTGGGGAAGTTTATTAAACGAAGCAAGAGATCATTTTTCAGCTTGGTGGTTAGTTTTATTTCCAGGTCTTTGTGTGTTCTCACTCATTTATATTTACAATAAACTAGCTTCAGAAATTTCAAAGAAATAGAACAACTACTGCACAATCACTTTTTTAGTAATCATCTGATTCGAATCTTTACTTTTTAATTGAATAAAATAAATTCCTTTACTAAACGTGGAAACATCCATTTGAATCACTTTATTAAAGCTTGTTGTAGCAAATACTTCATGACCTAAAACATCAAAACATTTTATTTGCATTTCGGAATAAGAATTATCTTTTAATGCAATGGTTATTTTTTCAGAAGCAGGGTTAGGATACACCGCTACTTGTTCATCTTTCAAAAACTCTTCAATCCCTACTCCATTTACATTAGTTGAATTAAAAAACGCTAAACCACCAGCATAATTCCCTAAAAACAAATCACGTTTTCCATCGCTAGTAATATCTTCATAAAACGGAAAGCAACGAGGGCCTTCGTTTATGTGAAACAATGTGGTATCAATTCTATTAAAAGCACTCGTTAAGTTTCCATCAATATTATCATACAAATACAAATTACCAATTTCACTTCCTACCATTAATTTAGTTACTCCCGATTCAGTAAACATATATGGTACACTATATCCAGTTGTCCAACCAGATTGGCGCACATCTACACTTCCTAAAAAAGGAGTTTGTAAAACAAAAGAAGGATTTGATAATGACCCTGTATTAGAATAATATGCGATCTTGCCATTTAAAGACCCTATCACTAAATCAAGAGTCCCATTTTTATTGACATCAAACAACTGTGGATAAGCGAAATTTCCCACATCAATGCCTTGATATGCACTCACATAATTTCCAAATTGTGCAGGCATTCCAGCTGCCGCGGTGTTTTCAAAATAATGCAATCGTCCATTATTATCGCCAATAATTAAATCTTTATCGCCATCATTATCTATATCGCCAAAGGTTGGAGCCATCGAATAAATATTATAAGTAGATAAAGATTGATAATCTCTGGTAATTAAAGAAAATGTTGGTGCTGCTGAGCTGCCTATATTTTTATAAAACGCTAATCTTGATTTATTAGTATTGATCATGTAATACCCCAAATTACCAACAATTAAATCTTTCTTTCCATCAGCATCTGCGTCAAACAAAACAGGATAAGCACCCTCACCCAACTCAATCATATCTTCTTGTAAAAAGTTCTTTTTTTGAAAAACAAAATTGACGGTTGATGTAGTGGACGCATTTTTATAATACCAAACACTTTGGTAATTTTCGGAACCGGCAACCGCATTGGGACTGGCAATTAAATCTTTAAAACCATCATTATCCACATCCAAATGATAGGTACATGGAAATGAATTAAGTTTTATGATATTGGTACTAGATTTATTAGGATAATTGGGGTATAAAATGGTTGTATCGCCAATATGTGCATTGGAAGAACTACCTTGATTTTCTGTAAAAAAAACATTTGTACATGAAATATCTCCCATAATTAATTCCTGATCTCCATCTCCATCTCTATCGAAACACATAATACATGAACCAGAATGCAATGGTTTATTTATACTATCGTTTACCACATCTTGGTACATTTTCATAAATGGGCATTGATTTAAATCCACCTGGCAATTACTTTCTTTAATATCTCCCCAACAATCATCTACCATATCATACATTAAACTATCTGAATTACCATATAATTCCTGACTCATATTTTTATGATATTCAATCCTCACCCCAAAAACAGAAAAGCTCAAGATATCTAAATCTCCATCGCCATCTATATCAGCAATTCCAGGCATACCTACCGAATTACTATACAAATTAGATACACTAGGTGTTCCAAAAGGATTATAATCGGTCATTAATAGAGGTTTTGCTAACGCAAAACTTAAATTTTGCCCTACAGAAGTATTTCTAAAAACCTTAATACCACCTGTTGTATAAGTAAAAATATCAGCCTTACCGTCATTATTGTAATCGAAAAATAATGCCCAGTCCGTCACTTCAGGCAATTGACTTTGATAATTAAAAGCATGTAAATACTTAGCTTCGCCAACATTACCAACATTTAAAAATGCTCTTAATTTACCTCCAGATCCACAAATTTTATCATAAGCTACAATATCTTTTTTGCCATCAGCATTTAAATCTACTTGAGTAAATGAACTAAAGTTAATTCCACCCGCCCAAGGCATCAATAATTTGTTTCCTGCTTCAAAAACAGGTATAGTATCTCGATAAACATTATTTTGAGCGATAAAAAGCTCAGAAAGAACTAAAAAAAAGGTCAATATTTTGATACGAGCCATAGTGAAAGCAAAAATACGAATAAATAAGTAAAAAAAATGCTAACTACTTAATTTTCAGCACTAAATTAATTTGCATTATATAAGTGATAAAACTATATTTGCACCCTTAATTTATTTAGAAATAATACCGATTTATGCAAAACAAAGGTGCCATTAAAATTTTCGCTATACTTTTAGCGCTTGCCTGTATTTTTTATCTATCATTTACGTGGGTTACTCGTGGTGTAGAATCTGATGCTAAAGAATATGCTGAAAGCATTTCAAGCTCAGCAGGTGTTCAATCTACTGCTAAAAAATACGCTAACGGAGACGCTACGAAAGAGTTGTTTTATGTAGACTCGTTAAAAGAAAAGCTAGTTGACAGATACTTAGATTCAGTTAAAACTCAACCAGTTTATGACTTAATCGTTGCAAGTTATTCATATGAAGAGTGTAAAAAACGTGAAATCAACTTAGGTTTGGATTTACGTGGTGGTATGAACGTAACGTTAGAGATTTCAGTTGCTGATATCTTAAAAAACTTATCAAACGGTAATCCTGATGCTGCATTCAACCAAT
>Ga0315900_10000868_pt1 | contig 49447 bp, 46 predicted proteins | sample LakEriMetagenome_FD_203521 | JGI IMG/M metagenome (GOLD analysis project Ga0315900, IMG submission 203521) | Freshwater fungal communities from buoy surface, Lake Erie, Ohio, United States - Buoy 12 MA114 | ecosystem: Environmental > Aquatic > Freshwater > Lake > Lake biofilm | place: USA: Lake... | reverse complement strand
GAACTGCGCGCGGGACGGCGGCTCGTCGAACAGCCGCCGGTCGACCAGCTCGTCGAGCAGCAGCGGGAACGCGCTGACCTGCGCGGGCAGGAAGCTGCCGAGCGCGCAGATCTCGACCAGCCGCGCGAGCGCGAGCGGGCTCTCGTTCAGCAGCGCCAGGTACGAGGTGCGCGAGCCGATCGCTTCGACGACGCCGAGCGCGCGCTTCGCGATGCCCGCGGCGTCGCCCGTCGCGCCGTCCGCAGCCTCGCGCAGAACCGCGACGGCCGCCCTCGCGGGCTCCGCAGCCTGCGCGGCACAGGCGCGCAGCAGCCGCGGCAGCAGCATACGCAGCCGCTTGCGCCCGAACTCGTCCAGGCGACGCAGGTAACTGCCGCCGTGGAGCTCGGCGACGGCAGCCGCGACCTGCGCGGCCGCCTCGGCGCCGAATCCGAGCGCGGCGAGCGCCGGCTGCAGCCGCGCGGCCGCGGGCTCGCGCTCGAGGATCGCCTCGAGTTCCGCATCGCCCGCGTGCGGACGCGCTTCCGGCGCGAGCACCAGCGCGTGGAAATGGCGGGCGACGATCGCGCGGTGCGCGTCGAGCGCTGCGATCACCGACGGCCAGTCCGGTGCGCGCAGGGCCGTGGCGAGCCGGTCGCGGCGCTCGGGATCCGCGGGCAGCGCGTGCGTCTGCTCGTCCGCGTACATCTGCAGCCGGTTCTCGAGACGGCGCAGGTGTTCGTAGGCCTCCCCGAGCTCGCGCACCGCTTCGGCCGAGAGACGCTTCTCGCCGGCGAGCTGGGGCAGCACGGCGAGCAGCGACGGCGTCTGCAGGCGCGGGTCGCTGCCGCCGCGCAGCAGCTGGTACGCCTGCACGACGAACTCGACCTCGCGGATGCCGCCCGGCCCGAGCTTCACGTGGTCCTCGAGGTCGCGGCGCTCGACCTCGCGCGCGATCAGCGCCTTCATCTCGCGCAGCGACTCGAACACGCCGAAGTCTAGGTAGCGGCGGAACACGAACGGGCGGATCGCGTCGCGGAACAGCTGCACGTACGAGTCCGCGCCCGTGATCGCGCGGGCCTTCACCCACGCGTAGCGCTCCCAGTCGCGGCCCTGCGCCTGCAGGTAGTCCTCGAGCGCCGCATAGCTCGCGACCAGCGGCCCCGAGTCGCCGAACGGCCGCAGGCGCATGTCGACGCGGTAGACGAAGCCCTCCGCCGTCGTCGCGTCGAGCAGGCGGATCAGCGTCTGCCCGAGCCGCGTGTAGTACTCGAAGTTGTCGACGGGACGCGGGCCGTTCGTCTCGCCGCCCTCGGGATAGAGGAACACGAGATCGACGTCGGAGGAGAAGTTGAGCTCGCCGCCGCCGAGCTTGCCCATGCCGACGACGACGAACGGTTGCGGGCGGCCGTCGGCGTCGCAGGGCTCGCCGTAGCGGGCGCGCAGGCTCGCGCGGGCCCACTCGGTCGCCGTGCGTATCGCACCGTCGGCGAGCGCGGTCAGCGCCGTCAGCGTGGCCGCGGTGTCGGCGCGGCCGGTGTAGTCGCGCCAGGCGATCCGCGCGAGCTCGCGGCGCCGCACACGGCGCAGCTCGGCCATGAAGTCCGCCTCGAGGGTGAGCGCGGCAGCGGCCGCGAAGGGCTCCGCGGGACTCGTCGCCGGCGCGGCGCGCAGCGACTCGTCGCGCAGCAGCGCGTCGGCGACGAAATCGCTGCAGGCCAGCACGTAGTCGAGCTCCGCGGCCTCGACTGCGACCGTCGCGCCCGCCTCCGCGAGGCGCCCGCGCCAGCGCGCCGCGCGTTCGCGCGCGGCGGGCAGCAGGACGACGAAGTCGGTAGCGTGGGGGCTCGCGGTGTCCGGATGGCTCGACGTACTCACGGTGTTCGGTGCGCTGGCGCGAATCTGTATGCCGGGATGCTCACGGACCGCGAGTATCCGCGACCGGGGTCGAAAGCAGTGCGGCGAACGCGTCGAGCGCGGGCTGCACGCCGTTCGCGAGCCCGAGTGCGCGCGCACGCCCGGCCTCGTGGACCAGGGCCTCGGGCGCGTCGAGCAACCCGACCGCGGCCGCGACCAGTGCGGCCGCGTCGAGCGCGGCCGGCACCACGCCGCCGCGCGCCGCGCACTTCGCCAGGCGCTCCGGCTGGTCGGCGGCGATCGGCGCCGCGACGGCGGGCCGGCCGAAGGCGAGCGCCTGCAGCAGCGTGTCGCCCCCGTTGGTGACGACGAGGCGCGCGTTCGCGAGCAGCGTCGCGATCTCGGCGGGCGGTACGCGTCCGGCCCAGCGCACGGGCCGCGCGTCGGGCTCGACGTCGGCGCCGCCGGGGCCCGCAGCGCCCGTCGGGACCGGCCCGGGGCTGCCGACCACGACGACCGCGTGCCCACGCGCCGCGAGCCGCAGCGCCGTCGTCTCGTACGCGCGGAGCGCGCCCTCCGCACCGGGATGCCCCGTGCCGCCGCCCGGCACTACGAGCACGTATCCCTCCCGCGTCACGCCTTGCGCCGCCAGCGTCGCGTCGGCCGCCGCGCGGTCCGGTTCCGGCAGCAGCACGTCGAGGTAGCGGATGCGCGGCCGTCCTCCGCCCGCGAGCAGGAGCTTCAGCCGCTCGTACGCGGTCAGCGAACCGCCGACGAACTCCGGGTATGGAATCCAGTGTTCGTCGAGGTGGCGCATCCAGCGCAGGCGGAAGGCCTTGAGCCGTGGCTTCCAGCGGGAACTGACGAACACGACGCGCGCCCCGGCCGCCCGCGCGGCCGCGAGCTGGCCGGCGCGGCCCGCGTTGTCGAACACCGCGACGTGCGGCGCGAAGCGTGCGATCGCCGCGCGCCCCGCGTGATCGTGAAGCGTCGGCGAGCCGGGAAAGAGCGTGTACGGGTACGGCGTCGTGCGCGCGTACGGCGCCTTCTCGCTCAGCAGGAAATGGATCTCGGCCGCGGGCCAGCGCGTGCGCACGGCACCCGCCAGCGTCAGGCAGCGCGCGTACTCGCCCATGCCCGTCGGCCCGGACACCGGCACGAACAGGAAGCGCGGCGCGTCGGCCAAGGCGCGGGCTCCGGGGTGTGGCGTCGGCGGGGCGCGCGACTCAGCTGCGCGGCGCGAGCCCGAGGCGCGCGCGCCACTCGGACTTGCGGGCCTGCCGCGCGCGACGGCGGATCACGCGGGGCGATGCCCAGTACTCGGGGTGCACGAGGTCGTACGAGGCCGGCTCAGGGCGCGCACCGGGCAGTTCCAGCGCGCGGGTGAAGACGAGGACGTTCTGGCGATACCAGACCTCGATCTCGGGCCGGCCCCAGAAATGCGGGCGCACGGCGTCGTAGCAGCGGAAGCCGTGGCTCGCGAACCTGGGGATCCAGTAGGACGGGAAGCGCTCGTTGACGTGGTGGTTGCCGCCCTGGCCCGGGATCGCGGCGCTGAACAGCACGACGTCGGCGGCCGCGGCAACGTCCGCCACGAAGCCGTCCGCACGCGAGTCCGGCAGGTGCTCGGCGACCTCCAGGGAGACCGCGAGGTCGTACGTGCGCCCGAGCGCGGGCACGGGCTTCGACAGGTCGGTGGGCCGGAAGCATTCGGCCGGGATCTGCAGCAGTTTTCGGTCGACGTAGTCGCCGTCGAGCCCCAGCGTGTCCGCCACGCCGAGTTCGCGGGCGGCCTTGAGCCACGTGCCGACACCGCAGCCGAAATCGACGACCGACAGCGGCCGGTGCCACCCGAACAGGAACTCGAGGATCGCCCGCGCCGAGCGGTACGAACCGTCCATGATGTCCCGGTAGAAACCGGCGTCGTAGCTGCTCGGGGTCGCCATCGGGTCGAAACGTTAACACCCGGCCACGAACGTTGATAGGCCGCAACGAGGGCCTCACACTCCGCCCCGTCGGTCCGCCCGGGTTCGCCCGCCGGCCCGCCCGGGAGCGGAGCGTCGATGCGCGTCAGCCTGATCGTGACGACCTACAACTGGCCGGTGGCGCTCGACCTCGTGCTGGCGAGCGTCGCACGGCAGAGCCGGCTGCCGGACGAAGTGCTGGTCGCCGACGACGGCTCGCGCGACGACACGCGCGCGGTCGTCGACGGCTGGATGCCGCGACTCGGCACGCCGCTGCTGCACGTCTGGCAGGCGGACCTCGGCTATCGGCTCGCCCGCTCGCGCAACGGCGCACTGGCCCTCGCCCGCGGCGACTACGTGATCGTCGTCGACGGCGACATGCTGCTGCACCGGGATTTCGTCGCGGATCACGTCGCGTTCGCGCGCCCCGGCTGCTTCGCGCAGGGACCGCGCGTGACCACCACCGAGCCGCTCGCGCAGCGCCTGCTCGCGAGCCGCGCGCTCGACGTCACGCCGTTCACGCCGGGGCTGCGGCGCGCACGGCGCGCGCTGCGCTGGCTGCCGCTGGCGCGCGCCTGGAACCGCGACCGCACCGGCTCCCTCGACGGCATCCACGGCTGCAACCAGGCGTTCTGGCGCGACGATCTCGTGCGCGTGAACGGCTGGAACGAGGCGTTCGAGGGCTGGGGTCCGGAGGATCGCGAGGCGGTCGCGCGCCTCTATCACGCGGGCGTGCGGCGCCGGAACATCCGCTTCGCCGCGCTCGCGGTGCACCTCTGGCACCGCACTCGCAAGCAGGACGGCCCGAATCCCTACGCCGCGCTGCTCGCGCAGACGCTCGCGACGCGCGCCGTGCGCTGCGAACACGGGCTGGACGCGCACCTGGACACGGCGGCGACACCCGCCGTCGCGGGGCCCGCGGGCGCGAACCGCACCGCCGGGACCGCCTGACGGGCTACGCCGGACGCCCCGACTCGGGCACCATCGGCGCCATGGTCCTGATGCTCCTGGCGGCGTTCGCGGTCGGCGCGGCGCTGTGGTCCCGCACCTGCTTCGAGAACGCACGCCTGACGGCCGGCCGAGGCCACCTGCGATGGCGCTACCACGGCATCTTCTATGCCGGTGTCGCCGCCGGGCTCGTCGGCCTCGGGCTGCTCGGTCGTTGGCCGGGCGCCGGGCTCGTCGGCCTCGGGATCTTCGCGGTCGCCGCGGGCTGGGCGCTGAAGCTCAAGATCGACGCGGGCCGCCGCGAGCGCTGAGCGCGGCGCCGGCACCCGCCGGACCACGAGCACACGAGACGACGGCCGGCCGGACCGGCCACGAGGGGGAACGATGAACGCGACGACCGCGACCGCGGCGGCCTCCACGCACCTGCGCATCCGCCCGACCGAGCACGGCTGGGAGCAGTTCCCGGATCCGCACGGGCGGCCCACGACGCCGGTGCGCATCCTGAAGCTCGACGATCCCTACGTGCTCGAGGCGGACTTCCCGCCGCACTTCCACGCCGGCCTGCACTGGCATCCGCACGACACGATCTACGTGATCACGGCGGGCGAGATGCGCTTCGGCGACGAAGGAGTCTTCAGGCCCGGCGACATCCGCTGGGTGCGAGGCGGCCATGCGTACGGCCCCGAGACCGCGGGCCCGGCGGGCGTGCGCTTCCACCTCGTCAGCCTCGGGGGACCCGTCGGCCTGAACTGGGCCGATCTGTACGAAGTCCCCGCAACGATCGCCACCCGGCTCGCCGGCTTCGAGCAGGTCGCCGGGCGCGTGACCATCGCCGACGACTTCACGCGGTGGCCGCGCACGGCGCCGGTGCCGGGCGTGCGTGCCGAAGTCCTGTGCGAAGACCACCCGCCGCTGCTGCGGCTCGTGCTCGACGCGGGCGCGAGCCTCCCTGCGCACGCGTTCGGCGCCGACGCGCTCGCCTATGTGCGCGGCGGCTCGCTCGCGATCGAGGGCGAGGCGCCGCTCGAGGCCGGGGATCTGCGGTGGTCGCGCGCGGACGCGACGGCGGGTCGCGCGACCGCGGGCGCGGGCGGCGCCGATCTGGTGTTCATCGGGCTGAGCGGCGCGCTCGACTGGCGTACGGCCGAGTGAGGGCGGGGCGGCGAGCGTAGAGCGATCGCCCGGGCCTGGGCCTGGGCCTGGGCCTGGGCCCGGGCCTGGGCCCGCGCCCGGGGCCGCTGGCGCCCGCGAACCGGCTTCAGCGCACGGCCGCGAGGTGCAGCGCGACCAGGCCGAGCCCCCCGAGCGCCGCTGCCGGCGCGAGCCACGCGAGCCAGTCCTCGACCGTGCCGAACGCGACGCTGCCGACCACCGCGACCAGCACGAACGCGAGATTGCCGGCACCCGCGAGCCGGCCGCCGAGACGCGCGAGCCCGGGCCGCACCGGGGGCCGCGGCCACGGCACCGACATGCCCGCGAGCATCGCGATCATCCCGACGCTGGCCGCGATGCCGAACGCGGGCAGTGGCCCGAGTGCGGTGAGCACGACCAGCGCGACGAGCGCCGCGAACGTCGACACCGTGCCCTCCGCGGCCACGGCGTTCATCCGGCGCAGCGCGGACGGCGGCGCGTCGGGCGCCGTGGAGACGGGCTCGCTCATGCGCGGACGCGCCTCATCGCGGCGTCGCGCCGGCCGCGGGCGACGACTCGGGCCGGATCGCGCCCGGGCAGTGGCCCTCGTCCCAGCAACCGCGCCGCCACGCCCACGGCGCCAGCGGCTCGGCGTCCGCCCACAGCCCGCGCCGCGACGCACGCGCCTCCTCGACCGCGGCGCGCGTCTCCACGCGGCGCAGCCACTCCGGCCGCTCCGAGACCCAGGCCCAACCGGCGCGCGCCTGCTCGAGACTCAGGTCCCTGCCGTCCACGGCGACGTGGCAGATCGGCCTGCCGAAGCGGTCGATCGAGTAGCACGCCGCGGTCGCAGGCCGGCCTTCGGCCCACGCGCGCAGCGCCCGGCCGGCCTCCGTGCCGCGCGGCTGACCGAGGCGCTCGGGACGTCCGGCGCAGGCGCAGGCGGCATTCGGCTGCGCCTCGTCGTAGACCTCCGGCGTGTCGATGTCGGACAGCCGGATGCGGAAGCGCGTGCCGTCGCGGGTTTCGAGAGTGACGGTGTCGCCGTCCTCGACGGCAGCGATGCGGCCCGCGAGCCGGTAGTTCACGTCGCGCTCGACCGCCGGAGCGGGCGTCGACACGGCCGCAGCCGGAGCCGCGCCCGGACCGGCGGCCAGCGCGGACGGGACCAGCCCCGTCGTCGCGACGAGCATCGCCGCGGCAGCGAGCCCGCGGGGCGTGTTCGGCAGTCGTGTCATCGTCATCCTCCGGACGTGGGGCGCGCCCGCGGCGCGGCCCTTTGGAACGGTCGCCGCGCCGCGAGTTCCGGGTACGGCGACGGACGCGGAGTCGCTCAGCGAGCCTCGTGCACCACGCGCCCGTCGAACACCGTCATCAGCACGCGGGTCGCGGCCAGCTCCAGCGGCGGAGTCGCGGCGAGGTCACGGTCGACCAGCACGAGATCGGCGCGCTTGCCGGGCGCGATCGAGCCTTCGTCGGCATCGCGGTTCAGCGCCTGCGCGACGTTGATCGTGTAGGCGTCGAGCGCCTGCGGCAGCGTCAGGCGCTGCGCCGGCACGAAGCCGCCGGGCGGGAGCGGCGTGCCGTCCGCGCCCACGTACTGGCGCGCGACGGCCATCTGCAGGCCCTGCCACGGGTCGAGCGTGACGACCGGGAAGTCGCTGCCGAACGCGACGCGCGCGCCGGCGCGCTCGAGCAGCGCCCACGCGAAGCCGCGCTCGGTGCGGACCGGGCCGAGGTTGCGTTCCCACACGCCGATCCAGCCGGGCTCCGGGTTCGCGTGCAGCGGCTGGAAGCTCGCGGTGACGTCGAGGGCGCGGAAACGGCCGACGTCCGCGAGCGCGATGGTCTCGACGTGCTCGATCTTGTGGCGCCGCACGCCGCGCCCGCGCCAGGGGCCGTTGGCCCGCGCGGCCGCCTCGTAGGCGTCGAGCGCGAGGCGGATCGACGCGTCCCCGATCGCGTGCGTCGCCATCGGCACGCCGAGCGCGTCGAGCTCGGCGACGGTGCGCAGGAAGTCCTCGCGCCGCCAGAACAGGTCGCCGCGCCGCGTGTCGTCGGCGTAGGGTTCGAGCAGCGCCGCGGTCTTCGCGTCGATCACGCCGTCGAGCATCAGCTTCACGCCGCCGAACGCGAGCGCGTCGCCCGACCAGCGCCCGCGCGCGCCGAGGATCTCCTGCCGCTGCGCCGGCGTCAGGCCCGGTGGCGCCACCGAGATCGCGACGTCGAAGCGCACGCTCAGGTCGCCGTCGCGTTCCAGCTGCTCCAGCAGTTCCAGGGCCGGGAAGTCGCCGCCGAGCGAGTGAAGGCGCGCCAGACCGAATGCGCTCGCCTGCCGCACCGCCGCACGCAGCGCCGCGAGCTGCTCGTCGCGCGTGGGCCGCGGCACGAGCTTCCCGACCAGGCCGATCGCAGCCTCCTTGAGTGCCCCGGTGGGCTCGCCGGTCCGCGGATCGCGCACGACGATGCCGTTCGGCGGATCGGGCGTCTCGCGCGTGATGCCCGCCAGTTCCAGCGCCCGGCCGTTCGCCCACGCGGAATGGCCGTCGGCGGCGTGCAGCAGCACCGGGCGATCCGGGACGATCGCGTCGAGGTAGCGCCGGTGCGGCAGGGCTTCGGCGCCGAACGCCGCGTACATCCAGCCGCGACCGAGTACCCACGGCGCGGCCGGGTTCGCGTCCGCCCACGCCTTCACGCGGCGCTGCAGTTCCGGGACGTCGGCGGCGCCGTCGAGCACGACCCGCGCCTGCGCCAGCGCACCGCCGAGGAAGTGCACGTGGCCGTCCTGCAGGCCCGGCAGGAGCGTCCGACCGCGGGCCTCGACGACGCGCGTACCCGGACCGCGGTAGCGCGCGACCAGCGCCGCGGACTCGCCGACCGCGACGATGCGCTCGCCGCGCACCGCAACCGCGTCGGGCGGGCGGCCGCTTCCCGACAGCGCCGCGGACGGCGCGTACACGCGCGCGTCGACGATCAGGAGATCCGCCGGCGCGGAAGCGCCGGCGCGGGCGGGAGCGCCGGCGAACGCACCCAGGAGTGCCGCGACGAGGGCGACGGCGGTACGGAAGAGCCGGCAAAGCCTCATCGGCGGGACTGTAGCGCAACCCGTGGCGCGTCGGCAGACCGGGTTTCTCGATGCGCTGCGCGTGGAGGCGGCCGACCACGGCATCGCCGTGACCGTGGTCGACCGGATGGCGCGCGCGGCGCTCGCGAACGAGCGCCGCGGCGCGTGACGGCTCGCCGCGCCGTCGCTACTGTCGCGTCGGGGTGATCGTCGCGGCGGCCTCCGTGCAGGCACGCTCGCAGCGCCGGCAGGTGTCCGCACAGACGCGGCAGTGCGCGTGCGTACGCGCGTGCCGTTCGCACTCGGCGCCGCACAGCCGGCAGGCCAATGCACAGGCTTCGAGCATCGTCCTCATCAGCGCCTCGTTGCTGCCGGTCCGGCGGGACGCGAGTGCGCCCGTCGCACCGCAGACGTCGGCGCAGTCGAGGTTCAGCCGGATGCACTGGCGCAGCTGCGTGACGGCCGGCTCGGCGAGGCACGCATCGGCGCACGCGGTGCAGGTCTGGGCGCAGTCGTAGCAGGCCTCGAGCGCGCGGATCAGCACGTCGTTCGCGTTGCCGCGAACCTCGGGGTGGGTGGCGATCATCTCCTGGGCACGCATGGGAAGCTCCTCGTCCTGGTCGGACGTCCCGTCCTGCAAGACGCGCTCCCCCGCCGGGCGGATCGGCGTCGAATGGGCTCGACGCATTGCGGCATCGAGCCCATTCCCGCGAGCCGGCCTCAGAGCCGCACGGCCACGCCCGCGACGTCGTAGCCGCCGAGCGCGTATTCGCCCGCAGGCCGGCGAACGCGCCTTCCGCCTCCGTCCGGGCACCGAGCGCGCCGAACCGCTGGGCGGTGTCGAGCGTGCCGAAGGAGGCGGTCGCGCTGAACGACTCGCCGCGCGTCTCGAAGCCGCCGAGCACGCCGTCGGTGTCGAGGTCGTAGCCGCTCGCGCAGCCGTCGCCGGATCGATCGCGCCCGGGCTCAGGAAACGGGGGATGTGTTCATGTCCGGGTTTCAGCCGAGCGCGATCGCGGCGAGCAGCAGCACGACGAGCGCCAGCACCACGGCCGGCGACAGCGACGTGGTCGCGGACGCGCCGCCCGCACCGCGCCAGGCGCGCCAGTCGCTTCGCACGCGCGACGCCGCGCGATCCCACGCCTCGTGCACGTCGGCGTGCAGCTGCTGCCACTCCTCGCTGCGCGCGAACTCCGCGGTCTGGCCACGCACCTTCTCGACCAGCGAGCGCGACGCGCGCGGCAGGGCGTGCGAGGCCGCCGGGCCGCTCGCATACGGCACGATGAACATGAGCAGCAGGTAGACGAAGATCGCCGCGCCGCCGGTCGCGAACGCGAGCACGACGGCGACGATGCGCACGATCGTGACGTCGAGTCCCGCCCACGCGGCGATGCCGTTGCAGAGTCCGCTGATCATCGCGCCGTCGCTGATCTGCCGGAGCCGCGCCGGTGCCGGGCCCGTCGCGGGGCCGGCGCCACCCGTCTCGGCCGGGCCGCGCGTACTCGTCGCGTCGGCGGCGGCGCCGTTCGACGCAGGCTCCACCGGCCCGATCTCGTCGAGTACGAGCGCGATCTGCGCGCGCTCCAGCACTTCGCGGCCACCGACCAGGAAGCGCGCGCTCTTCTCCGCGATCGACCGTTCGAGGTCCGCGAGGATCTCCGCCCGGTCGGGATTGCCGTCGAGCGTGCGCGCGGCGGCATCGAGGTACTGCGTCAGCAGCGCGTGCGCGTCGTCCTCGAGCTGGCGCGCGTGGCCGTTCAGGCTGACTCGGATGACGGGTCGCATGGTGGGTTTCCCAGGTCGAGGAAGGTCTGGCCGATGCGCGCCCAGTAGGCCTCGAAGGCCTCGAGGTGCGCGCGCCCGGTGGGCGTCAGCCGGTAGTACTTGCGGGGCGGACCCGCCTCGGACTCGCGCCACTCGTAGTCGACGAGCCCCTCGCGCCGCAGCTTGCTGAGCAGCGGGTAGAGCGTGCCCTCCTGCGTCGCGAACGCGGTACCGGCGAGCCGCCGCAGCAGGTCCGGGACGTAGGCGGTCGAGGCGCCCACGCTCTTGAGTACGGCGAACTCCAGGAGGCCTTTGCGGATCGACGACAGCTTGGGATCGGAGATCATCAGGGCCGCACGACGGTACCTTTTCAATGAAAGGTACCGTCGTCCCACCCGTTGGTCAACCCCCTCTCGATGCGCCGCCCGGCGACCCTGCGCTCCCGGCGCAGGGCCGATGGGGAGCCGGGCTCAGTCCAGCGTCAGCGGAAACCGGGCGTGCGCCGTCGCCACGCAGCCGCGATCCACCGGGCCGGTCGGGTCGGCGAGGAACGCCTTCGCGATGCCGCGCGCGCACTCGCTGATCCGCACCAGGCCATGGGTCGCGTTCGGGAACACGACCGCCTGGCCGCGGGCCAGCGTCTTCACCGCCTCCAGCGTCGCCTCGGCCGTGCAGCCCGCGTCGATGCCGGCCGCGAGCAGCAGCGTGGGGACGTCGCTGGCGACGCGCTCGATCTCGGCGGGGTTCGGCGGACCGAAGGGGCCGCCCTCGCAGGCGTCGAAGTAGCGCTGCGCGACGAGCGCCACGGCCTCCGCGACGGGATCGCCCTGCGCGGAATCGCGCATCGCTCGCGCGCTCTCGAACGGCAGCTCCTCCTTGCAGAAGTGCGCGAGGTTCGCGGCCTCGTCGTAGCCGCTGCGACTGGCGACGTAGTCGTCGAGCGCCTCCATGCGGCCCTCCAGGATGGCGTGCAGATCGCGCGGCAGGCTGCGCGCGCCGCTCCAGCTGTAGGTCGCGTCGAGCAGGAAGGTAGCGAGATCCTCCGCGGTGTAGCGTCGCTCGCCGATCGTCTTCGGCGCGGCGACCAGCCCGGCGGCGAACGCGTCGAGACGCTTCGCGAGGTCGGGGAAACGCTTCGCGCAGGCGGGATCCGCCGCGCAGATCGCGAGGACTTCGCGCACCTCGCGCGAGACGAGGCGCGGCAGTTCCTCCGTGCCCTTGGCTTCCGGCGGATACGGGCTGTCGTGGATCACGGCGCGCAGGCCCTCCGGCGTGTAGCGCTGGACGGCGAACGCGAGACGGCTGCCGTAGCTGATGCCCACGATGTTGTACGTGCCCACGTTCAACGCCTTGCGCAGCGCGGCGACGTCCTGGGCGATGGTCTCGGCGTTGTAGCGCGACAGATCGACGCCGGCCGCGGCGTGGCGCTGCAGGCAGGCCTTCGCGGCCTCCACGGCACCGTCGGCGACGAGACCGGCGTCGGTCAGTTGCAGACTGCCGCAATCCAGCAGCGGCGCCGCGAGGCCGACGCCCCGTGGGTCGAAGAAGATCCAGTCGCGGTCGGTACCGACCAGTTCACCCAGGGTCGAGCGCAGCATCGCGGGCACGCGCTCGACGACGCCGGCGCCCGGACCGCCCGGCAGGAAGATCACCGGGTCGGGCTGCTTCGTGGCCTCGCGTGCGCGGACGATGACGACGGGCAGGATGACGTTGCGCCCGCCGACGACTCCCGGCGCTTCGGGAACGGTCAGCGCGCCGCACTCGATCGTCCGGGACGCACCGGCATAGTCGGCCGGGCACGGGCCGGCCGCGAAGCCGGCCGCGCGGGCCGCCGGCGCCGCTGCACTCGCCACGGCTGCGCAGGACATCAGCGCGAAAGCGACCGCGGCCGCCAGGGTCTTCTTCATCGACGCTCTCCTCGATGGGAATCCCCATCGAGCCGCGAGGCGCGGCCGGGCGCAATGCCCGGCGCGCGCGGACGACGCGGCGTGCCGATGCGGACGTCGACCCATACGAGCCGGTGGTCGGAGACAGGGAACGGATGCATGCCGACGAGCCCGAACAGCGGCTCAGCCGAGCGCGGCCAGAACACGCCGCCACCCACGATCGGCAGGTCGACCGAGGGCACCACGTAGTCCACGCGCAGGTTGCCGGGCCCGCCATCGTTGAAGTCGGCGGTGTCGGCCGCGGGATCGCCGCGGTGCTCGCCGTTGATTCGGCCCTGCAGCCGCGACTGCTCCGCGCCGCCCGCGCTACGCGGCGCGAACGCGCCCTGCACCCGCGGGTGAGCCAGCAGCCGCTGGATCGCGCCGCCGGTCGAATTGCCGTCGTTCGGATCGGCGTTCAGGTCGCCGGCGATCACGAACGGTTGCGCGCCGAGCGCGCCGCGCCGGCCCACGTCGTCCACGATCCACTCCGCGCGCGCATCGCCGACGTAGGACTCCCAGAAGCGGATCTCGTCGTGGTTGCGACGACCGTTGCGGTCCTCGGGACCGTCGAAGCCGGGCGGCGTCGGATGGCTCGCCAGCAGGTGCACCGTCGTGCCGTCGATCACGATCGGCACGTCGGCGTGGGTCTTCGAGGACAGCCGCAACACCTCCCGCGCGGCCGCCGTGTACCAGCCTTCCGGCAGCAGGTTGCCGGGCACGTCCTTCCAGCGCAGCAGCCGGAACGTGCGGATGCGCTCGACGTCGATCGGAAACCGCGACAGCACCGCGAGCCCGTACTGGCCCGGATACACGCCGAAACCGAAGGCATCGTTGCCATAGGCCCGCGCGCCCGGCGTGCCGGTCACCGCGCCGTCGCGGTCGAGATCGTGGCCGGACTGCACTCCCGTGTTCACTTCCGGGACGTACACGTACGGGTAGTCGAGCGGCTCGCGCCCGCCCTGGCCCACGGCGAGGAAGTTCCGCACGAACCGGCGCACGGTCTCGCCATCGGCGTCCCAGTCGATCTCGTTCACGAGCAGGACGTCGGGGCGGACCTCCTGGATCGTGGCGGCCGCGAGGCGGGCCTTCTCCCAGGCCGGGTCTGCGAGCCTTTCTGCCACCTCGCCCGTCCGCGAACCGTAGAGCGAGACGTTGAAGGTGGCGAAGCGGACGGTGTCGACCGCGTCCGCTCCGGCGGCGGCGAACGGCTGCGCGTGGCCGGTGGCGACGGGCTTCAGGAGCAGCGCGCCGGCGAGCAGGGCGAGGCGTCGTGACATGCGCCACATTGTAGTGGAGCCGGGGCGCGGCAGAAGGCGGCCACCTCGTCGCCGCCGATCCGCGGCGCACGCCGGGTTCGGCCGACGATTGACGCGCGAGCGATCGGGTCGCCCGAGGATTCGCTGCCCGCGCTCAGTTGGCGCGCGCGGCCTGCAGGTCTTCCTGGTCGCTCTCGCCGAGGAAGCCGCCGCTCTGGTGCTCCCACAGCCGCGCGTAGAGCCCGCCGCGCGCCAGCAGCGTGCGGTGGTCGCCCTCTTCCACGATCCGGCCGCGGTCCATCACGATCAGCCGGTCCATCGCCGCGATCGTGGACAGCCGGTGCGCGATCGCGACCACCGTCTTGCCCTCCATCACGCGGTACAGGCTCGCCTGGATCGCCTGCTCGACCTCGGAGTCGAGCGCGCTCGTCGCCTCGTCGAGCAGCAGGATGGGCGCGTCCTTGAGCATCACGCGAGCGATCGCGATGCGCTGCCGCTGCCCGCCGGAAAGCTTCACGCCGCGCTCGCCGACGTGCGCGTCGTAACCCCGGCGACCGTCCGCGTCCGCGAGCGCCTGCACGAAGTCGTGCGCCTCCGCGCGCCGCGCCGCGTGGATCATCGCCGCGTCGTCCGCGTCGGGACGGCCGTAGACGATGTTCTCCCGCACCGAGCGGTGCAGCAGCGAGGTGTCCTGCGTCATCATGCCGATCGACGCGCGCAGGCTGTCCTGCGTGACCTTCGCCACGTCCTGGCCGTCGATCAGGATGCGTCCCGACTGCACGTCGTGGAAGCGCAGGAGCAGGTTCACGAGCGTGGACTTGCCGGCGCCGGAGCGGCCGACGAGGCCGACCTTCTCGCCGGGCCGGATCGTCAGGTCGAAGCCGTCGAGCACGCGCCCGCCGCCGCCGTAGGCGAAGCCGACCTTCTCGAAGCGGATCTCGCCCTGCGTGACGACGAGCGGCGTCGCGTCCGGCGCGTCGACCACGGCGGGCGCGCGCGTCAGTGTGCCGATGCCGTCGCGCACCGTGCCGACGTGCTCGAACAGGCTCGCGAACTCCCACATCACCCAGTGCGAGATGCCGTTGAGCCGCAGCGCGATCGCGGTCACCGCAGCCACGGTGCCGATGCCCACGTCGCCGATCGACCAGAGCCAGAGAGCGGCCCCCGTCGTCGCGAGGATCAGCAGCATGCTGAGCGCGTGGTTCACGACCTCGAAACCCGTGATCAGCCGGAACTGCGCCTGCACGGTGACCAGGAACTCCTGCATCGCGCCGCGGGCGTAGCCGGCCTCGCGCCGCGCGTGCGAGAACAGCTTGACCGTCGACACGTTCGTGTACGCGTCCGCGATCCGGCCCGTCATCAGGGACCGCGCGTCCGCCTGCGCCTGCGCGATGCGCGCGAGCCGCGGCACGAACCACACGCAGACCAGCGCGTACAGCACGAGCCACGCGCCGAGCGGCAGGAGCAGCCGGGCATCGAGCGACCCCGCGACCACGGCGATCGTCCCGAAGTAGATGCCGACGTAGACGATCATCTCCGCGACGACGAACCAGACGTCGCGCACCGCGAGCGCGGTCTGCATCACGCGCGTGGCGACGCGCCCGGCGAACTCGTCCTGGTAGAAGCTCATGCTCTGGCCGAGCATCAGCCGGTGGAAGGTCCAGCGCATCCGCATCGGGAAGTTGCCGGACAGCGCCTGGTGCTTCACCAGCGCCTGGAACCAGACCACCAGCGTGCTGGCGAGCATGATGCCGGCGAGCGCGGCCAGACCGGTGCCGCGCTCCGCCCAGAGGCGGTCCGGCGGCACGGCCGCGATCCAGTCCACGACCTTGCCGAGCATCGCGAACAGCGCCGCTTCGAAGGCGCCGATGAGCGCGGTGAGCAGCGTCAGCGCCAGCAGCAGCGGCCGAATCCCGCGGGTGCAGTCCCACAGGAAGCGCAGGAACGAGGCGCGCGGCAAGGGGACTGGCGCGTCGGGGTACGGATCGACGAACCGCTCGAAGCGGGACAGCACGGGGAACCTCGGGTGCAGGGTGGCGCCGCGGGCTCGGCGGCGAAGCGTCGCGGTGGCCAGCGGCAGCCCGGCGACGCGCGGACCGCCAGTGTGCCGAGCGGGACGCACCGTCGCCAGCGCCCGATGCCGGCTACGACGCGAAAAGATGGCCGGGCGTCGCCGCCCGGCCTCGGTTGTCGTCGCTCCTCTCCTCCTGCCCGCACGGACGAGCCCATGAGCTCGCCCGTACGGCACGAGGCCGCGTGGCGTCAGGTCACTTCGTGTCGATGATCGTCTGACGCCCGTTCGGGAAGGCCTGCGGCACCCAGCCGGTGGTGCACGCGTGACCCTTCGCCGCGGTCGACTGGTGGCAGGTGACGCACGCGGCGGCCGAAGCATCCTGCAGCACGTCGTCGCCCTGGTTGCTCCACGGCACGCGGCTGCCCACCTCGCGCCTGCGATACCGCTCGTAGCTTCTGCGATCACTCCGTGTACGTCGGCCCTCCGTGGCCGGGGCCGCTCCGCGATACGCGCACCGCAACGGAGACTCCGTCGCTACAGGGGCACCAGCGTGAACAGCGCCACGCCGAGAGCGAACCAGAGCGCCGCGTACAGCAGCGCGTAGCCGAAGATCGCGCGGAAGTCGATCCGCGCGATGCCGGCGATCACGACCAGCCAGAACGGCGCGACGAGGTTGCCCACCTGGTCGCCGATGCCGAGCGCGATCAGGCCCAGCTCCGGCGGCGCGCCGACCGCGCGCGCGGCCTCCACGGTGACGAAGCCCTGGATGATCCACTGGCCGCCGCTGGTCGGCACGAACAGCGCGACCAGGGTGCCCGACACCGCGGTCCAGAACGCGAAGGTCACCGGTGTCGCGAGCTCGGCCATGAAGGCGGCGAGCCGCGTGCCGAGGTCGGTGTACTGCAGCAGCCCCGCGACCGCGCCGTACACCTGGAACAGCACCAGCACCTGCCAGCACGAGGGCACGGCGGCCTGCAGCCCGGCGGCGAAGCGCGCCAGCGAACCGGTGGTCAGCAGCACCAGCACGAGCAGCGCGGTGATCATCGCATTCAGGTCGAGCGAGGCGCCCTGCACGACGAAGTGCTGCCAGAGCCAGACGCCGAGCCCGGCGACCAGCAGCCACGGCAGCACGCGCGTGCGCTCGCACCACGCCGCGAAGCCGCGCGCGTCGCCGGCCGCGGAGACGCCGGCGACCGCGCGCTCGGCCGCGCTCTCGCCGAGGAACGCGAGCGCGCCGGGAAACGCCGAGAGCGGCTGCACCGCGCCCCGCATCAGCAGCCGTGCGAGCGCCGCGAGCGCCAGCGGGAAGGTCGCGACCAGCAGCAGCGCCGGCGTCGACCAGTTCGTCGACGCGAAGGACAGCACGCCGACCTGCGCCTCGAGGTGGTGTCCCGGCGTCGCCGCCATCAGCGCCGGCGTCGAGGAGAAGCCGTACTGCCAGACCGAGGTCGCCGCGAGCTGCGCCGCCAGCAGGCACGGGAAGTCGATCCGCAGGCCGCGCGCCTCCGCCGCGCGCGCGAAGTGCACGGCGACCAGCGGACCGAGCGCGATGCCGAGCCCCCAGTAGAAGTAGCTGGCCGTCGCCGTGACGAGCACCGAGGCGAGCACGACCTGCGTCGCGCTGCGCGGCAGCGCCGCGAGCCGCGCGATGGCGTTGCGGAACAGCGGCGTGCCGCTCAGGATCGTGCTGAGCACGAGCAGCAGCGTCGCCTGCATGCCGAAGGCCAGCAGGCCCCAGAGCCCCCGGTAGAAGGCGTCCGCCGTGGTCGCGACGGAATTGCCGGCGAGCAGCGCGAGCGCCGCCAGCAGCACGAGCATCAGCACCGCCAGCGCGGTCGCGTCGGGCACGTAGGCCCCCGCGGCGCGGGCGAACCCGGTCAGCCGATCGCGCACCTCAACCCCCTCGGCACCACGCGACGTGCGCGATCATCACCGGAACGGCCCGCGCGCGCGAGTGCCGCCGCCGCGCTCCGCCATCGCGCGGTAGGTGGCGGTCATCTCCGGCCCGGCCAGGTCCGCGAACTCGAACCAGCGGTACATCGCCTGCAGCGTCATCGCGTAGGGCGCGAGCGTCGCGCGGCCTCCACGCCGGCGCGCACCAGCGGCGGCGTCAGCGTGGCGTACGGCTTCACGAAGTCGACGCCGGCCGCGACCGCAGTCGGCTCGCGTGCGACCGTGTTCAGGCCCTGGAACGGGATCCGGTCGATCACGGCGCCGGCCGTGTAGACGCGCGGGCCGGGCATGCGTCCGGCGTTCAGCGCCGCTGATCAGTTGTTCGTGCACGAAGTCCATGCTCCAGCGCTCCCGGATCCAGGTCGTCAGCTCGTACCGCCGGGACGGCTTCAGAGCTTTTCTCGGACGACTTCTCGCAGGATGTGCTTGTCGAGCGTGAGCTCGGCCACCAGCCGCTTCAGGCGGCCGCGCTCGTCACGGAGCTGACGCATCTCGCACAGCGCGGACACCTCCGTCTGGCCGTAGCGCTTCCTCCAGACGTAGAAGCTCGCCTCGCTGCACCCCATCTGCCGGCAGATGTCCGGCACCGGCGTGCCGCTCTCCGCCTGGCAGAGCGCGTAGGCGATCCGCTCCTCGGTGTAACTCATCGTGCTCTTCTCCCGAACGAGGACTCCGCAACCAGCTTGGTCCAGTTCTGAACTGCCGTCGAAAGCCGGGGCGACGTCAACCACTTGCCGCGCGCGGGTCTGTCCCTCGTTCGCGGGACAGACGCGTGCAGGGCAATTCCCTAGTGTCGAACGCAGCGCCACGATCGCCGCGTCGCAGACCGTTCACGGAGCCCCCCCCGCATGCGCACGAGCGCGCCCGCCCCGACCCTCGTCCCGTCCACCGCGTGTCCGCCCTGCGATCTCCGTACGCCGCTGGCGCTCGCCGCGCCGGCGTGCCAGCAGCGCGATTCGCCAGCCCAGCTCGCGCAGACCTTTCGCCCGCTGCGCGACGGCGGCGTCGATCTCGGCGTCGCGGCGGTGGTTGCGCCGACGCTGAATCCGGCGCCGCGCTGAACGCACGGATGGTCACGACGCCCGTTCGGGCGCACGCTCGGCAGCAGCGTGGCGACGCGCGCAGGCCCGGTGCGCGCGCGCTCGACGTCCTCACGACCGGGCGCAGGGAGATCTCGATGAAGCACACGATCGGAACCGCCGCGGTGGCCGGCGCGGTCGCGCTGGCGCTGCACGGCAGCGTCGCGATCGCCGCGGACGCCAGGAACGTCGAGCAGGTCGTGAAACCGCCGGTCGCGCAACTGTGGGTCGACGCCGCGACCATCGGCGGCATGGGCATGCCGCAGGGCGGCATGATGAGCATGGTCACAGGCGGCCTGATGAAGGGCCACAACCAGTTCGGCAGCACGCGCGGCATGTCGCCCGGCCGCTGGCTCGACGTCGCGTTCCGCACGCAGCTCGCGCCCGCGGGCACGGCGGCCACGCAGGCGATCCCGCCCGGCATGAAGCTCGGCGACTCGCTGCCGCTGCTGCCGTGGCAGCCGAGGAAATCCGGCCCCGGCACCTCCGGCGACGGCGAGGAGATGCCCGAGCGGCCGAAGTTCCGCATCAAGTTCTACTGGGGCTGCGGCGAGAAGGTGCGCGAGGGCCAGCCGCGCGTGCTCGACTTCTCGACGACGCCGCTCGAGCAGTGGGGCGAGTTCTTCCAGGGCCGCGCGGTCCGCGACCGCGGCGCGCAGGCGAAGCCCGGTCACTCGCTGTGGCCGAACGAGAAGGACCGCCGCTACGTGCCCGCGGACGCGTCGCTGGTCGGCCGGCACGCCGTCACGGGCCAGGCCGTGCCACCCGCGCTGCAGTTCCAGATCGACGCGGTGCACGACTTCATGCCGGCGATCCAGCTCGAGCAGAGCGGCGAACTCGCGGGCTCGATCCTGCTGACGTGGCCGACGGTGCCGCACGCGGGCGCCTACTTCATCAATGCGATGAGCGGCGGCGAGGGCAGCGATGGGACCTCCGAGATGGTGTTCTGGAGTTCCGCCGAAGTACCCGACTTCGGGATGGGGCTGATGGACTACGCTTCGCCCGCCAACGTGCGGAAGTGGCTGAACGAGAAGGTGCTGCTCGCGCCGGCGACGACCCGCTGCGCGGTGCCCGCAGGCATCTTCGCGGGCTCGGGCGGCGGCATGCTGCGGATGATCGCGTACGGCCCGGAGCTGAACCTCGCGGATCCGCCGCGGCCCGCGGACAAGGCGATCCCGTGGGAGCCGCAGTGGGCGGTGCGCGTCCGCACGAAGTCACAGACCATGGCGATGCTCGGCATGCGGTCGATGGACGCAGGCGGGGCCGGTGCGGGCGCCGATCCCGGCGAGCCGGCAGCGGGCGAACCGCCCGCCGAGGAAGAGGCGCCGAAGAAGAAGCCCAGCAAGTGGGACCTGCTGAGGCAGGTGATCCCCCGGCCGTGAACGAGGGGTCGGCGGGGCCGCCAGCCCGGTCGCCGCCGGCGGTCGCGTCCGCAACCCGACGTTGGAGTATCCACACGTTAACGTACGCCCCGCGTTGACCCTGTTCGTGCTGCTCGCCGCGCTGCCTGCCACCGTCCGGGCCAACTTCGTCCCGTCCGTCGCAGAGGAACGCGCGCAGCGCGCGAAGATCTCGAAGGGACTGCCGGCCGAAGCGCTGGCGGCGATCTCCGCGTACCCGGGCGCGAAGCTCGACGCCGCGTGCTCGGTCAGCCGGTGGGACGGTGAGACCGACTACTACGTACTGCGCACGCCGGATCCGCCCGATCGCGTCGCCGCACCGCGAGCCGCCGCCGAGAAGCGTCGCGACGGCATCACCGCACTCGCGGCGAGTCCGCCCGACCCGGCGACGCTGGGCCGTCCGCTGCCGCCGGACGCCGTCTTCGATGCCGACCGCACGTACGACCGGAACCCGGAGCCGGACCCGAACTTCGAGCGCATCGTCTGCTACCGGATTACGGCCGCGAACTACCAGGCCGCCTACCAGCAACTGCTCGCGCTGGACGTGCGGGCGGGCTCGTGGGAGCGGAACGTGATCGTGCGGATCGAGGAGAAGCCCGCGCCCGTGCGACTGCAGTACTGGATCGGCAGGGGTGGGCCCGAGAAGCCGCGCGTCGCCGCGGCGACGACCGCGAGCGGCGCGGCCGCGCCGAAGGAGTCCGCGCCCGCAGGGACGGCGCCGTCGACCGCTCCGGCGCCTGCCGCGCCGCCCGTGCCGAATCCTGCGGACGCCGCGAAGAAGGCTGTCGACAAGCTGAGAGGGCTGTTCGGCCGCTGATCCGGGGTCCCGGCGCGGGAGACGACGCGTGCGCCCAGCCAGAACGCGGCCGGCAACACCGTCGCGGCGAACATCATCTTCTCGACCAACGCGTCCGCGGACGGGGGGCCTTCCACTCCGATGGTGCCGGGGCTAGGCAGGCGAATCACGGACAGGGCTCACGGGGGCGCAACGGACCGGCGCGTCGACGGCGCGGCCGAATGGCGCTCAGGCCACGTCCGCTCCGGATGCGCGAGGATCCGCGCGCTCACGGTGATGATCGGCTACCAGCAGCGGATCAATACCGAGACGATCGGCCGCCTGCCGTGGCTGGACGGCTGGCTGAACACGCCGTCGAACCACCGCGTGCACCACGCGACCCAGCCGCTGCGGAGCTCGAACCCGTGGCTCGTGCATGCGATCGAGGCGGCGCGGCTCCTGACGGACCTGCGACGCGCGACCGATCTGCCGGATTTCCTCCGGCGACTGGCGTGTGGCCGCCTCAGTCCGTGCGCGCCGCGGGCAGCTCGATCACGACGGCGAGCCCGCCGAGTGCGGTGGCGCCGAGTTCGAGCGACCCCTGGTTCGCGGTCACGATGTCGAGCGCGATGGCGAGGCCCAGCCCCTGCCCGGGCACCTGCTCGTCGAGGCGCACGCGGCGACCCAGCACCGCGGTGCGTTCGGCGGGGGCGAGTCCGGGCCCATCGTCCTCGATCGTCAGGCGCACGCGCGCCCCGCGCTTCTCAGCGGCGATGCGCACCCGGCCGCGAGCCCACTTCCAGGCGTTGTCGAGCAGATTGCCGAGCAGCTCCTCGAGGTCCTGTCTGTCGATGCGCGCATGCAGTCCGTCCGGAATCCCGATCGAGGTCTCGATGCTGCGGTCCGGATACACGCGCCCCATGAGCGCGACGAGTTCCCCGGCGGCCGGGCGCAGCGCGACGCCGAGCGCGCCCACGCCCGCGCCGGCGACGGCGGCGCGCGCCAGATTGCGTGTCACGAGCGCGTCGATCCGGTCGACGCAGTCGCGCATCCCGGGCGTGAGCGGGCTGTCGATGCGCGCAAGGTCCGTGGCGAGCACCGCGAGCGGCGTCTTGATGGCGTGCGCGAGATCGGCGGCCTGGCCTCGCGCGCGCTCGACGCGCCGATCGTCGTGGTCGAGCAGGTGGTTGACCGCGACGGCGAGGCGCCTGAGTTCCGCGGGCAGCGATTCGCGGACGCGCGACTGTCGACCCTGCCAGACGCTTTCGACGTCGCCGAGCAGGTCGCGCAGCGGCCGGAGCCCGACGCGCACCTGGAACGCCACAGCCCCGCCCGAGAGCAGCATGAGCAGCGCCACGCCGCCGAGCAGCAGACCGTCGAACGTGCGCAACTCGGCGTCGAAGTCGTCCGTGCGACCCCCGACGATGAAGTGCACGACCGCGTCGCGGCCGGGCAGCGTGAGGTCGCGCTCCGCGAGTCGCACGCGCTGCCCCGCCGGGTTCGTCCAGGTCCGGAACTGCGTCGAGCCATCCGGCGGGCCGATGGCGAACGGGATTTCCTGGTCCCACAGCGAACGCGAGCGCAGCAGCACGCCCGATGCATCGGACACCTGCCAGTACGAGCCCGAGTAGATGGTGTCGAATCGCGGATCGCCGAGCGGCCGACTGAGCCGCAGGCGTGCATCGGCCGTGGTCTCGGTCTCGGCCACCAGCGTCTGCAGAACGGTCTTCAGGCGTTCGTCGAAACTGCGGCGCACCGTGGCTTCGAAGGCCGCGGACACTCCCCAGGCGGCCGCGGAGAGCGCGACCACGAGTCCGCCGAGCGCCGCGAGCAGCAGACGCCAGCGCAGGCTGACCGGCGTCCTGCTCAGGCGTCCGCCTCCCACGCCAGGCGATATCCGGCACCACGCACCGTGTGGATCAGCGGTGCGCCGAGCTTGCGGCGGATGCGCGCGACCAGCACGTCGATGACGTTGCTGTCGCGGTCCTCGTCCGGGGCGTAGACGTGCTCGAAGATCTCGGTGCGACTGACGACGCTGCCGCGTTTGTGGACGAGGTAGGCGAGGATCCGGTGCTCCTGCGCGGTGAGCGCGATCGCCTCGCCGTGCACGCTGACGCGCCCGTCGCGCGTGTCGAGACGCAGCGGTCCGATCGCGAACTCGGGATGCGCGTCGCCGCGCGAGCGGCGGATCAGCGCCTTCAGCCGAACGACCACCTCGTCGAACTCGAACGGCTTGATGACGTAGTCGTCCGCGCCGGCGTTGAAGGCCGCGAGCTTGTCGGACCAGCGCTCCCGCGCCGTCAGTACCAGCACGGGCAGCCGATGGCCCTCGCGGCGAAGGCGATCGAGCACGGTGAGACCGTCCAGCGCGGGCAGGCCGAGATCGAGGATCGCAGCGTCGAACTGGTGCTGCCGACCGGCATGCAGCGCTTCCACCCCGTCGCGCACCTCGTGGATGGCGAACCCCGCAGCGCCGAGCGCGAGCGCGAGTCGGCTCGCCAGTGCGACGTCGTCCTCGACCAGCAGGATCTTCATCGGGCAGCGGGCCTGGGCCTTGCAGCGGCGCGGCGAGCCTGCTCGACGCCGCGGCCTTCGGTGGCGATGAGAGTACCGGAGCGCGCGTCGTAGTGCAGTTCGATCACGTGGCCGCGCGGCGTCAGGAACTCGATTTCGTAGACGATTGTGTCGTCGTCACGCTCGAGTTCCACCTCGAGCACCTGGCCGTCGAACTCGCTCTCGACACGACGCAGGATCTCGGTGAGCGGCCGGATCCTGCCCGCCCGCACCGCGTCCCGTGCCCAGTCGTGGTCTTGCGCCGGCGCCACCGGCCGCTCCGCGGCCGAGGCTCGGAGCGGGGTATCTGCCAGGAGCAGGAGAACGGTCGTGATCGCGGCGACGGCCGCGCTTCGCAGGCCCCCGGTGCCTCCTCCGTCGTGCATGCCCCCCACTTTCCGAATCGTGCATGAACGCAACGTGAACGGACCGCTCACCCGGCGTTCACGGCCGATCTGCTGCAATGCCGTCCGTGTTCACCACTCAGCAGAGGAGAGTCCCATGAACAATCCGTTGCCGATCGTCGCCGTGGCCGCAGCCCTGATCGGTGCACTGTACCTGGGCCAGGCCACCGCCGGTGGCGCGCAGACGGCGGGCCCCGCTCCCGCTGCGGCGACGCCCGCCGCCAGCCAGCCGATGGCGCCCGCCGCGGCGGCGTTCCCCGCCGTCACGATCGGCAGTCTGCGGCGGGGGATGATGGTCGCCGTCACGGGGGAGGTGGAGCGGATCCTCGACACCGACGAGTTCCGGCTGCGCGACGCGACCGGCAGCGTGAAGGTGGATGTGGGTTATCCGAACTGGGTGCCGGTCCAGGTCGGCGAGCGCGTGACGGTGCACGGCTTCGTCGATCGCGAGCTGTTCCTCGAGATCTACGCCCGGGAAATCGTGCACTCCGATGGACGGGTGTCCCGGCTGGACCGGTCGCGGGACGACTGACCGGCCGGACGACCTCAAGCAGCGTCTCGCGAAGCTGGCGCGCAGTGCCGGTCAGACGCCGCATGCGTTCATGGTGGAGACGCTGAAGCGGGAGGCGGAGCGGGCGGAGCTTCGGGCGCGATTCGCGCAGTACGCCGACGTCGCGGAGCGGGAGGCGCTGACGAGCGGCCGGGGTCACGCGCTCGACGCCGCATTCGACTACCTGGAGCAGCGCGTCGCGGGGCGGGGCGCCCGTCGGCCGCGCGCGCGATCGTGGCGCGCGTCGTCCTGACGGACCGGGCGCTCCGCGACCTCGAGCGCCTGTTCGATTTCGTCGCCGGGCGCGACCCGGGTCTCGCCGCCGCGCGGCTCGCGAGCATGCGGGCGGCATTCGCCGTGCTGCAGGACCACCCCCGGCTCGGGCGGCCGGCCGAGGACGGGCGGCGCGAGCTCGTGCTCGCGCGGGGGCGCGACGCCTGCGCCGCGAAGTATCGCTGGCGGCAGGACGACCACGTCGTCCTGATCTCAGCATTCCGTCATCGGGCCCGAGCCGGCCTGAACGACCTTCAGGACGCCGGACGCAGGCGACGCTCCGGCCGAAGCAGCCTCCGCATGCGACATCGACAGAAGCCATCGTCTGCTGCGCTACGGAACGCGTGCGCCGCGGTGGCTCGGAGCGATGTCCCGAACCGTCAGGACACTGGCGCCGTACTTCCGCCGCCGATCCCGCGCCGTAGACTCCGGGCATCCCGGCACGTGCGTCGATTGGGCGTCAGGGAGCTCCGCTGCCCAGCAGACGAGACAGGAACTCCACGTCGCTGAATGAATTGTTGTTGGCAGGCCCATTCCTCAACACCGTGAGGCTGCGCGAGGGAATCACGTACAGGCGCTGGCCGAAGGCGCCTGCCGCCCAGACCAGGTCGGAGGGAATGCGCGGGTCATCGACGACCGGCTTGATCTGTCGCGTGTACTGGTTGCTGTTGTTGGCGTCGATCACGGCGGCGCGGTCGGAGGGCACGGGCCGCTTCAGCCACCAGTAGAAACCATACGCGGGGTGGGCGACGTTGCCTGCGAGCACCTGGTCGAAAAGCGCGCGGGAGACCAGCGCCGGGCCGCTCCAACTGCCATCGAGGGTACGTCGCATGAACTCGCCGAAACGCGCCCAGTCGCGCGCCGTGGCATAGGCTCCGCCGGAGAGGTTCGGGCGTCCATCGCTGAAATTCGAGGCCCATTCCACCGTCATGCCGAGCGGCCGGAACAGCCTGCGGTCGAAATAGTCGACGACCGACTCGCCGCCGAGCCTGCGCTCGAGCGCCAGACCGAATATGTTCGGATCACCGCTGTAGCGAAACACGGTGCCGGCCGGGTGCAGCACCGGAGCCGGGAGGTAGCTCAACCATCCTGGCAGGTCGTTCAGCTCCTCCAGGCCGCTGGTCATGGTCAGCACATGCCGGTAGGTGATGCGTGACTTCTGCGCATCCGAGCGCCACTCGGACAGGGCACGCTCCGCGAGCGGCTCGTCCAGCCCGATCAGCCCGTCGGTGGCCGCGATCGCGCCGAGCATCCCGGTGAAGCCCTTGGTCGCGCTCGCCAGCAGCTGCCTGCGTTCGGTGGAACCGCCATTGGAATACGATTCCGCGAGGACGACGCCTCCTTGCATCACGAGGAAGGTCTGACCGCCGACCGACGCGTTGTAGTCCTGGGCGGACTGAACTGCCGCTGCCGCCAGTGGCGTGGCTGCGGGCAGTCGTGAACTGAAGAAGGTCCAGGCGATCTCGGCGAACTCGACGTCGCGGTTCTGCGGGCCGGAGACGGCATTGCCTGCCGCGACGGTGCGGCTGGGCGCCGGGTGTCCGGCGCCGTCCAGGCGCCACCACTCCACCGGTTCGCTGCCGGCGTACGCGAAGCGGTTGGCCGATCCGCCGTCGGCGTTGTCCACGTTCACCACGGTGGTGGAGGGCGCCGAACCGCTCAGCCCGTTGGTCTGCAGCCAGTAGTCGCGCGTCGCCTCGGCACCGATGACGCGGCCACGGTTGCAGGCGCCGCCGAGGTTGGCGACACAGCCGCCCGAGTAGGGCATCGGCACATCCGCCGTACCGTGCGTCATCAGCACCGGCACGCGGCGCGCCGGCGGCGCGCTGCAGGCGCCCGGCTTGGGGTTCAGCGGCAGGTTGCCGCTGCCAACGGCGATCGCCCCGAAGTTCTCGGCGCGCGTGACGGCGTAGGCGAAGACCATCTGCGCGCCGTTGGACCCGCCGGACAGGAACACGCGCGAGGCCGGCAGCCCGTACTCCGACCGCAGCCGGCTGATCAGCGCATCCAGGAAACCGATGTCGTCGGCACCGCTCGCCGTCAGGTTGTCGCTGCGGCAGTCGTCCCAGCCCGGGTTGCCGTCCGTCGCCGGCAACCCGCCCGGATAGACCACGACGAAGCCTTCGCGGTCCGCCACCGAGCGGAACACTGACAGCGGATGGTTGCCGGCAAGCGAGACATCCAAACCCTCGCCACCACCGCCGTGCAGCACCAGCACCAGCGCCTTCGGCGGCAGCGCCAGACCGGCCGGAACGTGGACGCGGAACTCCCGCATGACCGCACCGACCTGGATCGTGGCCGTGCTCAGGCCCGCCGGGTACGGACCCGTCGCAGGCGCCGTGACCGTGACCGTGGCCGAGGCCGTCACGCTGCCGCCAGAGGCGTTCGTGGCGGTCAGCACATAGGTCGTGGTCGCCGTCGGAGAGACCGCCCGGCTGGTCTGGCCGGTGACCGAACCCACCCCACCGCTGATCGAGAGGCTGGCGGCGCCCGTGACCGACCACGACAGCGTCGTGGACTGGCCCGCCACCACGCTGCTCGGCGTGGCCGTGAAGCTGGCAATCACCGGGGCCGGAGCCGGAGCCGGAGCCGGGGCCGGCGCAGGCGCAGGCGCAGGCGCAGGCGCAGGCGCAGGCGCAGGCGCCGCCCCTCCCCCACCACCACCGCCGCAGCCCGACAGCAGGACCAGCAGTCCAAGAACGGCGCCGGCCCGGCCCGGAAAGTAGGACATGAAGTTTCCCTCCGACGCAGATAATGGATAACCAACGCGTGGACCGTCGGCGCGTTGACGGGCGTGGCTCGGTGAGCGCAGCAGGACCGTATGTTTCCGGCGTGCCGATCCCGGTGGCGGACACTCCGGTATCTGGCCGCTACCGCCGGATTCGCGTCCCCAACGCGAAAGCTCGTGATGCTGGATGCAGCCGCGTCCATCGACTTCCTGCGTTCGCCACCGGGAAACCGGCTGGAGGCTCTGAAAGGCGATCGCGAAGGCCAGTACAGCATTCGAGTCAACGATCAGTTCAGGCTCTGCCGCCGCTGGACGGACGAAGGACCGGAGAACGTCGAGATCGTGGACTGTCGCTGAGGGTCGGAAGATGAGTTTCAGGAACGGCATGCCGCCAGTGCACCCGGGCGAGGTCCTGCGGGAGGAGTACATGAAGCCGCTGGGCCTCAGCGCCAATGCGCTGGCCAAGTCGCGCAAGGTGCCGACTCCGCGCGTCGATGAGATCGTGCGCGAGCGCCGCGGAGTGATAGCGGACACCGCGATGCGTCTGGCGCGCTACTTCGGCGGGGATGCGCGCTCTTGGCTGAATCTGCAGGCGGCCCATGACCTTCGCGTCGCCGAGAAGGCCAACGCGAGGAAGATCGCGCGGGAGGTCTCGCCCGCGAACTGCCCCCCCGATGACAGGCGGATAGGAATTTCAAACCCTCGCTGCCACGGTAGCGACCTGCGTGCCCGGTGCCGCGGGGAGTGCCCGACCGGGCCCCCGGGCGCCGGTCGGCGGTGCATCCCGACCGCACTCGCGCCGCCCGCAACCGACTGTGCGGCGCAAGCACCCCGTGATACCGCGTCAGGTGCAGCCGCGGCGCAGGCGCGGCGGCGGCACCAGTGCCGCCAGCCGCGCCACCAGGTCCAGCGGCTCCAGCAGCAGGTGCGTCGTGCCATCACGGTACGGCGTCTTCAGCGCACAGCGCCCCTGCCCCGCCGGCGTCAGCAAAAGCCGTTCCGTCGCCACCGGCGGACCACTGTCGTACCGGCACAGCCGCTCGAGCTTCGAACCATCGCGCGGTGCAACGTCCACGCCCGCAACCTGTCCACATCATGCGAAGCCTGCGGACGCGGACGAGGAGTGCCGCCGAGTCAGGGAGCGCAGGCCGTGCGCAGGTCCGGGCAGTTGCGCCCGTCGAAGGCCGCGGCCGAGCGGAAGCGGGTGCTCAGTACCTGCTCGACGGCCACGCCGTCGATGCTACGCGCCAGCAGGCGCGCGCTGGCGCCTCTGTCGTCCTTCAACCAGAGGTCGAACCATGCCTGCGTGTAGTACAGCGCCTGCGCCTGCCGCGCGGTCCCGGTGCCCTGCGTGCCCCAGACGAAGTGGCTGGAGCCCGCCAGCACCACCTGCATCGCCGGCTGCCCGGCCGCGCGCCAGCCTTCATAGGCGGTCTTCTTGGCATCCACGGTCTCGGCCGGCGGCCCGCAGAAGTCGGACGCCTGCCCCAGTGCCGGCACGCGCGGCTGGCGAGTGCTGGTCGGATTCGAGCCGATGCAGTTGGGCGAGCCGGCATCGCCGGTCTCGCTGAGCGCCAGATTGTCCCAGGCCACCAGCGCGCTCACCCGCAGGTCTTCTTCCTGCGTGCGCGTGAGCGCGCGTGCCCCGAGCGACCAACCAGCCACCCCCACGCGGTTGCTGCGAGTGGCCGCTGCAAATGGGTTGGCGGGCGACAGCAGGAAGTCGATGCCGCTTCGCGCGGCGGTGTCGTACGCCGCGAGGCTGCCGCCGCTGGCCGGCTGGGTCACGATCACCACATAGCCGGCGCGCGCCAGCCCGTCCGCCGCCCAAGCCACGCTGTCGATCGGCGCGCCGCCACCGGGCAGCAGGCTCAGGGCCGGATAGGGGCCGGTGGCCGGTAGCGGCGCGTACAGGCGCGCCTGCAGGCTGCCACCGCGCTGCTGCGGGATGATCACGTCCTGGCGCTGCACGCCCGTGGGCGCCGCCGTCGGCGGCGGCGGCGCGGGGCTGACCGTGACCGCGAGCGCATCGAGCGTGCCGAACAGCGCATCGTAGGTGCCGCTGGCGGCCAGACTGCGCGTGCCGTCGCTCACCGTGCCACGGCCGAGTCCGGCGTAGGCCACGCGGCCATTGCCGGCGACCTCCAGCGCGTAGGCCACGTCGTCACCCGGCCCACCCACCACCTGCAGACGCTGCAGCGTGCCGGCGTCGCTGAACTGCGCCAGCAGCAGGTCGCGCGTGCCCTGCGCGTCGATGGTCGTCGCACCCACCGTCAGCGTGCCGGCAAGTGAGCCGGCCAGATGGATTTGGCTGCTGCCATCGACCGCGATCTCCGCACCCTCGTCGTCACTGCTGCCGCCGACGGCGCGCGCCCAGACGGGCGCTCCGTCGCCGGTGAGCCGAGCAACGAACAGGTCCTGGCCACCGCTGGCGGTGATGGCCCCGAGGTGCTGCCACTGCTGATTGCCACGGAACGCGCCGGCGACGACTACCTCGCCGGCGAGCGCGCGCACGCCGCGCCCGTAGGACTCGCCCGTCGGTGCGACCGCCCACCGGACCCCGCCGTCGCTGCTGGAGACGCGTGCCACCCAGGCCGAGGTCGCGCCCGGTGCGGCGACCAGCGTCGTCGCGCCGAAGCCGGCAGTGCCGCTGAACTGGCCGATGGCCAGAACATCCTCGGCCGGGTCGCCGCTGATGGCCACGCCCCGCCAGGCCACGCCCGCGCTACCGGCAACGCCGCGCGCCCAGCGGGCAGCGCCGTCTGCGCCGTAGGCGGCGACAAAGCCGGCGGTGGCCCCCGCTGCAGCCGCGGGCAGCGCCGTGCCGTTGAGCATGGGTGCACCGAAGTATGAGCCGCTGACGTACAATCGGCCGTTGGAGTCGGTCGCGCACTCGCCCGGAATCACCCCGGCTGCCGGCCCGATGTGCAGCAGGCGCTCGACACTGCCCGTGCGCGACACCTGCAGCGCAAAGCCGTTGACGCCGCCCGTCGCGGCCACCAGCGTGCCGGCCGCCGTCGCCAGCGTTGCGGTGAACGTTCCGCAGACCCAGGCGCGGCCGGCGCCATCGGCCACCACGTCGTAGGCGTACTCGGTACCCGGCCCGGCCAGCGGCAACAGCCACTGCGGCACGCCGGCGGCATCCACGTAGGCAACGAAGGCATCGGTGCCCGCGCTGCCGGCTGCGGTCAGGGTCGGACCGCCGGCGCTGGAGCGCAGCCGTGCGCCGGGCGCCATCGAGCCGACCACGAAGATGCCGCCGCCGCCATCGAAGTCGACGGCACGAGCCACTTCCTCGATGCCCCCTTCGACGGCGGCACCGAACAATGCCATGTAGGGTGCAGCAGTGAGCGGAGGCGGGGGTGCCGGGTTCGGCGCGGGCGCGGGCGCGGGCGCGGGCGCGGGCGCGGGCGCGGGCGCCGACACATCGCCACCGCCGCCGCCGCAGCCGCACAGCATCACGCAAGCGACCAGACACGAGATTGCCACGGCGCTCCGGCACGGCGTCGAGTCTCGCCTGAGGCGTGCAAAGGGCTGCTCGACGAGATGGCGAGTCTTGCCGATCATGCGGTTCGCTCGCCGGTGTTCAGACTGTCAGCGGTTCGTTTTTCACCGCACGATGTTGAACGGGCGACCCCGACCTTTGGTTGACGCCGGAGGCGGCCAACGCATGCAGCGCTCGAATCGACGCTGGGCGGCCCGGCGCGGTTCCCGCGCCGGCGCAGACACCAACACGATCGCCCCGGCAACGTCATCGACCTCGCGCTCGGCGTCGTGATCGGCGCTACGTCAGGCAGGATCATGTCGTCGATGGTGGATGCGGTCGTGATGCCGGTGCTCGGCATGGCGACCAGCGGCGCGGACCTATCGACGCTCGCGGTGCAGACCGGCACCGGCCCAGACCGCGACGCCCGCCGCTCCGCCGCCGCCGCCGCGCCAGGAAGTGCTGCTGGAGGAGATCCGGGTCCTGCTGAAGCAGCAGCCCGGGACCTGCTGAAGCAGCAGCGCGGGACCGCCTGAGCGGACGCCGGCCGCGCGCGGCGCCGCACCGGTGCGGGTGGTCTCCGCCCGCAGCCTCAGACGGCCCGGTAGCGCAGGCGCGTGCCGAGCCGCACCGACATCTCGATCTCCGACGCCTCGAGTTCGCGCGGGAACAGCACGCCGGACACGTGCGCGGCATGGAGGCTCGCGCCATCGAGCCGGCACGCGGCCAGATCGAGGCCGCGCAGGTCCGCCTGACGGAAGTACGCGTTCGAGAAGTCGATGCCGCGAGGGTCGATCTCGCGCAGGTCGAGACCGCGGAAGTCGCAGCCGCGGAAATCGAACTGCTCGCCGGCCTTGCGGCGTCGGTTGAATTCCTCGGGGCGCCCTTCGCGCAGCAGCATGTACATCGGCTCAGTGGGCCGGCGCGGCTTGCCTTCGGACATCGCAGCGTCCTCCTTACGGGAACTGTCGGCCGCGCAGGTGCGAACTTGAGCGCGGCCCCGGTGGCGGTCGGACGGGCCTCAGGCCGCCAGCGCCGCGAACGCCGGGCGGGTCAGGTTCTCGGGGCCCGCGGCGGTCGCGACCACGTCGTCCTCGATCCTCACTCCGCCGTACGGCTTCAGCGCCTCGACCACGTTCCAGGCGACGTCGCGGCCGCGGCCGTCGCGCCGCGCCTCGTCGAGGAGCAGGTCGACGAAGTAGATGCCCGGCTCGATCGTCACGACGGTGCCGGGCTCCAGCCTGCGCGTCAGACGCAGGTACGGATGACCGGCGGGCCTGTCGATCGTGCCGCCGCGCTCCGAGGCCATGAAGCCCCCGACGTCGTGCACCTGGAGGCCGATCAGGTGGCCGATGCCGTGAGGGAAGAAGGTCTTCGTCAGGCCGTTCGCGACCGCGGCCTCGCCCGAGCAGCGCACGAGCCCGAGGCGCGCGAGCAACGCGCCGATCGCGGCGTGTGCCGCGTGGTGGATCGCGGCGTAGTCGATCCCTGGCCGAACGAGGCTGCAAAGCTCCAGCTGCAGCGCGTCCATCGCCGCCACCAGTTCGGCGTAGAGGCCGGCCGCGCCGGCGTACGAGCGAGTGATGTCGCAGGCATAGCCGCGGTACTGCGCGCCTGCGTCGATCAACAGGGAACGGTGCTCCGCGGGCCTCGCGCGCTTCAGGTCCGTGTAGTGGAGGATGCCGCCGCCCTCGTTGAGGCCGATGATGTTCGGATAGGGCAACTGCTCCTCGCAGTGGCCCGTGGCCTTGAGATACGCGAGGTGGATCTCATACTCCGACGCGCGCGCCGCGAACGCTTCCGCCGCGGCACGGTGACCGGCGGCGCCGAGCCGCGAGGCGAGCCGCATGCAGTCGAGTTCGTAGGCCGTCTTGGCCGCGCGCGCGTAGTGGAGGCTGTCGATCGCGGCCTGCGGGTTCACCGCCGCGAAACCCCACTCCTCGATGCCGGAAAACGGCTCGCCGAGGAAGGCGCAGCCCGGCGGCACGAGGCGGCGCGCTTCGCAGGACTCGCGAATCACCGCGATGTCGACGTGCCGGGTCCAATCGTCCGTCGGCAGGCGGGGCGGCTCGTGCCAGTAGTCCTCGGGCTGGAGGAACGCGAGCAGCGGGCGCCGGCCGGGCACGTGGAACAGCATCGAGCCGGGCGCCGCGAGCACGGGCACCCACGCCTTGAAGTGCGGGTTGACCTTGAAGGGATAGGGCTGGTCGTCGAGGAACTGGTAGAGCGGGAGGCCGGCGCCGATGGCGAGTGCGCCGTGTCCGGACAACTCGAGCGCGTGGTCGGCGCGGGCCTGGACGATGGCCAGGTGGGCCGGGTAATGCGCGTCGACGGACGGGAGTTCGGGCACGGCGGCTCCTCGGTGCCGCTGGTACGGCGGCGGCAAGTGTATCGGGGGCGCCGGGTGCGGCGCGAATGCCCGGGCCCCGCTTGCCGGGCCCGGCCGAGTCAGCCGCGTCGCGGCGGGGACGGCATTGCCGGATTCCGCTCATCACCGGACGAAAGCCGCTCTGGGCGCCGCTGCGCTGGCGCTGGATCCAGGCCACCTATCCCGAGTATCTGGAGGAACTGGCCGAGGTCTCGCACGCCGGCACGGGCGTGTTCCCGATCTTCGGCGAGCATGGACCCCGGGATTCCGAACTGCCGGCTCGCTGGTTCCGCGACGATCGGTCGCACCCGCTCGTGATCCTCCACGCCGGGCGCCCGGCTGGCTTCGCCCTGGTCTCGCGGCCGCGGGCGCCGGCTCGATCGGCAGGGCCTCGCCCGCCGGAAGCCCCCGACTATCGGCTTGCCGAGTTCTTCGTGCGGCGCACCGACCGCCGCCGGGGCATCGGCCGCGCGGCAGCGGCGCTGATCTTCAGCCGGTTTGCCGGTCGATGGGAGGTGTCCGAGGCCACGTCGAATGCGGAGGCCGTCGCGTTCTGGCGGCGCGTGATCATGGCCTACACGCGGGGCCGTTACGACGAGCGCGTCGCCGACGGCGAGGTGCGCCAGCGTTTCTCGAGCATCGACCTGCCGCGCTGACATCTCCGCGGGTCGCGACGCCCGTCGCCACCGGCGAAGCGCGGTCACGGCCCAAGCCTGCGACTGGCCGTTCGCGAGCTTCCGGCGCCGTGGCGCCGGCGCCCGCCCGATCGCGCGGGTGCGGCGTGACGCATCTCGCGGTCCCGGGCGTGCCCCGCCGGCCGAGTCGGCGGGAGGCTAAAGGCCCGGGCTACCGTGCCGACACCGTGGATGGCGTTCCGGTCGCGGGGGTGAACCGGTGAGGAGCACGATCGTCGACGAGGCGGCCGCGGTCGAGTCCGAAATGAAGGCGCCGAAGTACGTCCCGGGGACGCCCGGGGCGATCGCCTTCCGAGGGGCGACGGAAAAGTCGAGGGACAACTGCCGATGAACGCGAAAACCGCCCCGCAGACCCACCTGGATCTGCTGCAGACCGACGCATTCGAGTTCGTGCAGGCACTCGCCGCGGAACTGTCGACCAGCAAGATCGACCTGCCGTCGTTCCCGGACGTCGCGGTCCGCGTGCGCCGCGCGCTCGCCGACGAGCGCACGACCGTGGAACAGATCGTGCGCATCGTCGGCTCGGAGCCGGCGCTGGCGGCCCGGCTGCTCAAGATGGCGAACTCGGCGGCACTCAACTGGGGCGGCAAGCCCCTCACCGAGATCCGCACGGCGGTCGCCCGCATGGGTTCCAACATGGTGCGCACCGCCGCGCTCTCGTTTGCGATGGCGCAGATTCGCGCGAGCGAGAGGCTCGAGGGTATCGAGAAGCCGCTGGACGAGCTGTGGCGGCGCAGCACCTACGTCGCGGCGTCCTGCTACGTGCTGGCGCGGAAGCAGGGACTCCTCAACCCGGACGAAGCCTTCCTGGCCGGCATGCTGCACGGCGTCGGCCGCCTCTACGTCCTCGCGCGGGCGGAGTACCACCGCGCGCTGTTCGCCGACCCCCTCGTCCTGGAGGAAGTGATGCGCGACTGGCACGCGAGCATCGGCAAGGCGATCCTCGAGAACTGGGACATGAACGAGGCGATCGTCGCGGCGGTCGCGGAGCAGGACGACGTCGAGCGCGAGCACGAGGGCCCGGCCGACCTCGCCGACCTGCTGATCTGCGCGAACATCATGTGCACTCACATGGACCGGCCGGCCGCCCTCGAGCTGGCCATGCAGGGCGTCAACGCGTGCCGGATGCTCGGGCTCGATGCCGCGGACGTCACCCGGATCGTGTCGGAGTCCCGCGAGCAGATCGAGGCTCTGCGGCAGGCGCTCGACGTCTGAGCGACTCGCGTACGCGCCCACGCCAAGCCTGGACGCCGCCCGGCGGGATCCCCAGGCCGACTTTCGGCGCACCGGCCCGGCCGGCGTCATCGCGGCGTCGTCCGCGCAGCAGGCGTCGCGCTCGAACTCGACCTCGAGCCACGCGCGCGCACCGCCCGTGTCGCTGCCACGCACGCGCGGCGCCGCGCTGACCGGCACGCCGCTCCAGACGACTTCCGGGTCGTCGGCCGGCGCGCGACGCAGCGTCGCGCCGGCCGCGTCGGTGAAGCCGTCGAGGTCGCGCTGCAGCAGCGCGAGCAGCGTCGGCGATGCGCGGTCGAACACGAGGAGCCCTCCTCCCGCCGCCGCGAAGGATATATCTTGGGCGGCGCGCGCAGCGAGCCGGGCCCGTCCCGGCGCGTCAGACCTCGATCAAGAACGCGGCGTCGCGGGGGCACCAGACTGCGCCTGGGCGGAGCAGTCGAGTCGAACGGGGACCGGAGATGACTGAGAACGAACCGCGCGGGTGGCGGCGCTCGCGACTCGTGTGGGGTGCCGGCATCGCCGCCCTGCTCATCGGCCTCTACGCGCTGTTCGGCTTCAGGATCGCCCCGGGCATCGTCCGATCGCAGGCGATCGACTACGTGCGCGACACCTACGGCCGCGAGCTCTCGATCGGCGAAGTGCGCGTGCAACCGTTCCTGCTGCACCTCGACGTGCGCGACATCGCGGTCCCGGACGCGGACGGCACGGCGATGCTGGCGCTGCGCCGCCTGTTCGTCGACTTCGAAGTCGCCTCGCTGTGGCGCCGCGCGTTCACGTTCCGCGAGGTCGCGCTGGAGGCGCCGGAGATCCGCGCGGTCGTGCGGCCCGACGGCGCGATGAACCTCGCCGAGCTCGCCCCGCCCGAGCCCGCCGACGCGCCGCCGGCCGAGGACGAAGGCGTCCCGAGCGTCTGGATCCAGCGGCTGGACGTCACCGAGGGCGTCGTCGACTTCGTCGACCAGGCGCGCCGCCGGCCATTCGAGCGCCGCTTCACGCCGGTCGCGTTCTCGCTGCAGGACTTCCGGACGACGCCCGAGGGCGGCGACTTCCGGCTCTCGGCCCGCTCGCAGGCGGACGAGGCGTTCGAGTGGAAGGGCCGCTTCGCGCTCGCGCCGGCCGTGTCCAGCGAGGGCGAGTTCAAGGTGTCGGCGCTGCGCGCACCGGGCGTCGCCGAGTTCCTGGGCGACGCGCTGCCGTTCGACCTGACGTCCGGGACGATCGACCTCGCGGGCACGTACCGGCTGACGCTCGCCGATACCACCGACCTGAAGCTGCAGCTGCCGTCGGTCCAGCTCGCCGCGCTGGCGCTGCGCGCGCGCGGCGAGAGCGCGGACTGGGTGCGGATCCCGTCGCTCGCGATCGCGGACTTCGCGGTCGCGCTGCCGGAGCAGACCGTGCGCATCGCACGCGTCACGGTCACCGGGCTCGACGCGGACGCGTGGCTGTCCGCCGACGGCACGATGAACGTGCAGCGGCTGTTCGCGCCGGAGGCGGCGCCGGACCCGGCGCCGGGCGCCGCGACGCAGAGCGCACCGGCGGCCGGGGCGAGCATCCCGCCGACGCCGGCGCCGGACGTCGCGGAGCGGCCCTGGCAGGTGCAGCTCGCGAGCCTCGAGGTCGACGACGCGAAGATCCACCTCGAGGATCGGATGCAGGCGCCGGCCAAGCAGTTCGAGCTCGCGCCGGTGCGGCTGCGCCTGCGCGACGCGAGCCTCGACCTCGCGAAGCCGCTGCCGCTCGAACTGAGCGCGACGTTCAACGGCCATGCGCGCCTCACGGCCGCGGGCACGCTGACGCCCGAGCCGCTCGCGATGCAGCTCGACGTCGCGCTCGACGGCGCGCGGATGTCGGTGCTGCAGCCGTACGTGCTGCCGCTCGCGGACCTGACGATCCGCGGCGGTCTCGCCTCGCTGAAGGGGCGGTTCGAGATGCGGCCGCCGGGCACCCCGCCGTCCGAGATGTCGTTCGCCGGGGACGTGGTGCTGACCGGCTTCAAGTCCACGGACAACGCGCTGGACGAGGACTTCGTGAACTTCGGCCGCGTGCAGGTCGAGAAGCTCCGCTACGACATGGCGCCGGACGCGGTGCGAATCGACCGGATCCTGGTCCGCGATCCGTACGCGCGCGCGATCATCAGCCGCGAGCAGGTGCTGAACGTCTCCGCGGTGCTCGACCCCGCGGGCGCCGCGGCCGCGGTGCAGGCGCGCCGCGACCGCGACGCCGCGCTCGCGCGCGAGACGCCCGCCGAGCGCCGCGAGCGCGAGCGTCGCGAGAAGGCGGCGGCCGCCGCTGCCGAGAAGAAGCGCAAGGCGGACGCGCGCCGGGGCGGCGCGACGCCGACGCCGGTGCGGCAGGAGGTCGCGCCGGAAACGATGCCGATCCGCATCCGCGAGGTGCGCGTCGAGGGCGGTCGGCTCAACTTCTCGGACTTCAACGTGCGCCCGAACTTCTCGGCCGATATCCGCCAGCTGACCGGCACCGTCACCGGCCTGTCGTCGTCGCCGACCTCGCGCGCGAAGCTCGCGCTGTCCGGCAACGTCGGCGAGTTCTCGCCGGTGAAGATCGGCGGCGAACTGCAGCCCTTCATGTTCGACCGCCACACGAACGTGCAGATGTCGTTCGCGAACATCTCGCTGCCGGTCTTCAATCCTTACTCCGGCACGTTCGCCGGCTACAACATCGCCAAGGGCAAGCTGGACACCGAGATCAGCTACCTCATCCAGGACCGCAAGCTCGACGCGAAGCACCACATCCGCATCGACCAGCTCGAGTGGGGCGAGGCGACGCCGGAACGCGGCGAGGCGACGCTGCCGGTGCAGTTCGCGACCGTGCTGCTGCGCGACAAGGATGGCGTGATCGACCTGAACCTGCCGGTCTCCGGGACGCTCGACGACCCGAAGCTCCGCATCGGCCCGATCGTCTGGCAGGTCGTGAAGAACCTGATCGTGAAGGCGGTGACGGCGCCGTTCGCGCTGCTGGGTTCCCTGTTCGCCGGCAGCGAGGAAGCGCAGTTCGTGGACTTCGGGCCCGGCCGCGGCGAGCTCGAACCGGCCGCGGCCGGCCAGCTCGCCGCGCTGTCGAAGGCGCTGGTCGAGAAGCCCGGCCTGCAGCTCGAGATCCCGCTCGGCGGCGCACCGGAGCTCGACGGGCCCGCTCTGCTCGAGCGGCGCTACGCCGCGGCGCGCGCGACCGCGATGCGCAAGACGCTGCGCCGCAAGCCCGACGACGCGAGCCCGCTGCCCGAGTTCGACACGCTCGAGCGGAAGCAGAAGCTCGACGTGCTGACGGCGCTCGTGCAGAAGCAGACCGGCGCCGCGCCGAAGATCCCCGACGCGCCGCCGCCGCCCGAGGGCACGTCGCGCGCGGAGGCGAAAGCGCTGCGCGAGGCCGCGGCGCTCGAGTACCTGGAGCAGACCGCGCGCGCGGCGACCGTCGTCGGCGAGGCCGACTACGAGGCGCTCGGGCAGCAGCGTGCCGAGGCCGTGCAGCGGGCGCTGGTGGGGGACGGGCAGCTCGAGCCGTCGCGCCTGTTCGTGGTCAAGAACGGCAAGGTCGCCGCGAAGGACGGCAAGGTGCGGCTGGAGCTCGGCCTGAAATAGCGGCCCGCGCCTGGCTCAGCCGAGCGGCGCGGCCTCGATCGGCCCACCGTGCGCGACGATCTCGGCGAACTCGTCGGCGAGGCGCTGGCTCTCCTGCACCGCGCGCGTCCAGAGCCGCACGCGTTCCTGCTCGCGGCCGGCATGGCGCTTGAAGTCGCCGCGGTCCGGCACCTTGCCGCCCGGCAGCGTGCGCGTCCACGCGTCGTCCGGCACCAGCAGCACGACGTTGTCGAGCGCCGGCGTGGCGCCGTGCCGGTACTTCAGCCCCTCGTCGAGCCAGCCCGGCACGACCGACCGGTGGAGGTGCGGACGGAGCGCGAGCGGCGGCGTGCCGGCCGCGCGCGCGATCGAGGCGTAGTCGAGGTGCAGGTGGTAGTCCGTGATGCCGCCGTCCCAGCAGGCGCCTGCACGGTCCGGTAGTCGCGCATCTCGAGCGACAGCGGATCGCGCGGATCCGAGGACACGACGCGCTCGAGCCATCGCCTGCGTCTGCGACCGATCAAGCGGCGACCCCGAACAGTGCTCCCACGCCGGCCGTCAAGGCCATCGCCAGCGCGCCCCAGAACGTCACGCGCAATACCGAGGAGCTCACCGGCGAGCCACCGACGCGTGCCGCCAGGAAGCCCAACAGCGCGAGGAAGAGCAGCGAACTGCCGGCGACGCCCCACAGCAGCGCGGACACCGGCAGCAGCAGAATCATCACGAGAGGAAGCGCCGCGCCGACGGCGAACGTACCCGCGGAAGCCAGCGCGGCCTGCACCGGCTTTGCGGCCAGCGTGTCCGAGATGCCCAGCTCGTCGCGCGCATGTGCGCCCAGCGCATCGTGCTGCATCAGTTGCGAGGCAACGCTCGAGGCGAGCTTCGCGTCCAGCCCACGCTTGACGTAGATCGCCGTCAGTTCCGTGTGTTCCTGTGCGGGATCCGCGGTCAGTTCCCTGCGCTCCCGCGCCAGATCCGCGCGCTCGGTATCGGCCTGCGAGCTGACCGAGACGTACTCGCCCGCAGCCATCGACATCGCGCCGGCCACGAGGCCCGCGACGCCCGCGATCAGTACGCCCCTGGTTTCCGCGCCCGCCGCGGCGACGCCGAGCACGAGGCTGGCGGTAGAGACGATACCGTCGTTCGCACCGAGGACGGCAGCTCGGAGCCAGCCTGTCCGGTGGGTTCTGTGCCGCTCGCTGTGTCGCATGAGATCCGCCCGTGGCTGCAACCGCTCGACTCACGATCGCGCGCAATGCCCGAATGTCCAATCCATAGTTGCCGAATTCGGGAAATAAAAAGATCGTCCGTTCCGGTCGTGGCAGTGTTCGAAGCGTATAGTCCCTTCGAACAAGGAAAGGCACTGGTACAAGGATACGACCATGAAGACGATCTATGACACGGCGGCGGACGCCGGCACGTTCTCGACCCTGCTTTCGGCCGTCGACGCCGGGGGCCTCACCGACACGCTGCGCAGCGCAGGCCCGTTCACCGTGTTCGCTCCGACCGACGAAGCGTTCAAGAAGATCCCCTCGGCGGATCTCGACGCGCTGCTGAAGGACGTGCCGCGGCTGAAGGCCACGCTCACGTATCACGTCGTGCCGGGCTCGCACGGTTCCAAGGACCTGAAGCCGGGCGAACTGAAGACCGTCGAAGGTCGTTCCCTGCACGTGGTTCGCGAACGCGAAGAAGTACGCATCGACAACGCGAAACTGGTGACGCGCGACATCGTCACGTCCAATGGCCGCATTCATGCGATCGATACGGTGCTGATGCCGAAGATCGCTGCGGTCAAGGCCGCCTGAGTCGAATCGGCGGCCGCGCGGGCGGCCGCCTCTCCGGAGGCGTATTCGCCCTGCCACGCACCGACGAGTCCGGCGCTGACGATGCAGCAGCATCCGGTCGCACGGCGAGGCCCGCCGGCCGATGACACCGCCGCGTGGCGGCGACGGCCGCGACCCCGTCCGAAGTGGCCGACGCGGCGACGCATTTTCTCATCGCTGCGTCTGGAGGCGCCACGTGCCCAGGTCGTCGAGAACGAACGCATGCCCCGCCTCGGTGCGACCGCGTGGATCCATTCGGCGGCCGCCGACGGCGGTCAGGAAGCACTCGGCATGCGCCTGATCGACAGGCCGCGCGAGGTCGAACGGCATGAACGGCGCGACTCGCGCGCGGAGTAGGTCGCGTACGTGCCACCCGGCAGCGTGGCGCGCGGGCGTGAGCTCGCGACGACGGGCGCCATCGGCACGCCGGCCTGCGCGACCTGCCACGGCGCCGATCTGCGCGGCGTCACCGACGTGCCGCCGATCGCGGGGCGATCGCCGATCTACCTGCTGCGACAGCTCGCCGCGTTCCGACCCGGTGCGAGGTCCTCGCCGGCGAGCGCGCAGATGGTGCCCGCCGTCGCCGCGCCTGCACCTGACGCGTCTGGCGGCACCAGTGCCGCCAGACGCGCCATCAGGTCCAGCGCCTCGAGCACGAGGTGCGTGGTGCGCAGGTAGTGCCGCGCCGCTCCCGGTCCGCTACTGCAGCAGGTTGAAGCCCGGCAGCAGCGTCGGCGTAGACAGGTTGCCGCCGGCGATGCCGAGCTGCCCCTGGTTGTTGCCGCCCCAGACGTAGATCATGCCGTCGGTGCGTGCCGCGGCCGAATGACCGGCGCCGGCCGACACCCACGTGACGTTCGCGAGCCCCGTCGCCACGACCGGCGTCGACGCGTTCGTCGTCGTGCCGTTGCCGAGCTGGCCGCGGTCGTTCAGGCCCCACGCGACGACGGTGTCGCCCTGCAGCCGCGCGACCATGTGCTGCGCCGAGTTGCCGCGCTGGATCTGCGCGAACGTGCCCGTGACCAGCACCGGCGCGTTCCGGTTCGAATTCGGCGTGCCGTCGCCGACCTGGCCGACGTTGTCGAGGCCCCACGCGTAGAGCTGCCCGCCCTGCACGATCACGGCGGAGTTCTGGGACGACGCCCCGACCGCGATCGCATTCGAGATCCCCGGCACGGCCGTCGGCGTCGCCGTTCCGGTCGTCGCGCCGAGACCGAGCTGGCCGTTCGGTCCGGCGCCCCAGATCAGCACCTGGCCGGTCGAGGTGCGCGCGAGCGTGTGGAAGATACCGGCCGCCACGTCGACCGCGTTGGTCAGACCGACGACCTGCACCGGCGAGCTGCGCGTGACGTTCGTGCCGTCACCGAGCTGGCTCTCGGCGTTCGAGCCCCACGCGTAGGCACGGCCGTCGGCCAGCACCGCGACCGTGTGTACCGTGCCGGCCGTCACGGCCGCGGCCGCGCCCGGCAGCGTCACGCGGAACGGCGTCAGCCGGTTCGTCGTCGTGCCGTCGCCGATCTGCCCGAAGGCGTTGCGCCCCCAGGTCCAGACGCTGCCGTCGACGCCGAGCGCGACGACGTGCCCGCCGCCGGCGGCGATCTGCCGGACCTGCGGCAGGCCGGCGACCTGCACCGGCGTGCTGCCGGAGGTCGTCGTGCCGTTGCCGAACGCGCCGTCGCCGTTGCTGCCCCACACCCAGACGGTGCCGTTCGACTTCAGCGCGACGGTGTAGGAATTGAACTCGCCGCCGGCCTCGACCGCCGGCACGATGCTCGCCGGCGGCGGCGCGGGCGCATTCACCGTCAGCGTCGCGGCGGGGCTCGTGACGCTGCCGCCCGCGTTCGTGACGACGACGCGGAACGTGGCGCCGCTGTCGGCGACCGTGGTCGCGGGCGTCGTGTAGCTGGCCGCGGTCGCGCCGGCGATCGCCGTCGTGCCGCGCTGCCACTGGTAGCTGAGTCCGCTGCCCGCCGCGACGACCGTGAACGTCGCGGTGGCCGGCGCCGTGACGGTCGCGTTCGCCGGCGCGGTCGTGATGCGCGGCGGCGCGGGCGTGACCGTCAGCGTCGCGGCGTTCGAGCCGACCGGGATGTCCAGCGTCGCGGTCGCGTAGTAGGTCGAGCCGGTGTCGGCCGCGGTGGCCGGCGGCGTCGTGTAGCTCGTGCCGGTCGCGCCGGCGATCGGCACCCCGTTGCGGAACCACTGCAGCGGCGCGTTCGCGGGCGCGACCGCGACCGTGAACGTCGCGGTCGCGCCTTCGGCGACCGTCGCGTTCGCCGGCTGCTGCGTGAACGTCGCGAGGTTCGGGCCATCGTCGCCGAAGCAGCCGGTCAGGCCGACCGTAGCGACGACGAGCCACAGCCACGCCAGCGACCGGCGCATCGCAATCGAATGAGTCATGAGCAATCCCCTGCGAGCCTCTTCGGTGGGCTCGTCCGGTGATCGTAAGGGGACGCACGCGGCCGGGATGTCCCCTGAATCGGGGACAACGGCATCGCTGCGCCGCATTCATTACCCACGGGAATGGACGCTATCGCCGGTCTCCGCCTACCTGCCGGCGCCGACCGCCGCGGGCCTCGATGCCGCGGGCTTCGTGAGCGGATAGGAACTTCGAACCCTCGGTCCCACGGCAGCGGCTAGCCGCGCCGACCCTCGCACTGGCCCCGCACGGCCTGCCTCCCGCTCAGGCCCGCCACGAGTCGGGCAGCGTCGCGCGAGTGGCGTGCAGGTCCTGGTTGTTTCCCAGGCCGGCCAGCAGCGCATCGACCGTGACGCGCACGCGCGGCGCAAGATACTGCCGGTGCGGGTAGTGCAGCACGATCTCGCGGTTGCCGGCGTCGTGCCAGTCGGTCAGCACGGCCTTCAGCCGCCCCGTACGCAGCAACGGCATCGCGTGATGCAGCCCCACCTGCGCGATGCCGGCGTGTTCCAGCGCCAGATCGATCAGCGCCTCGGGGTCGGACAGCCACAGGCGGGCCGTTAACGACAGCACCGTGGTGCCGCGGCCGCTGGCGCGGCGAAAGCGCCACGGGATGTCTCCGCCGCCGGGCAGCCGCACGCCCAGCAGGTCGTGCTGCGCGAGGTCGGTGACCTGCCGGGGCGCGCCGTGCGCGCGCAGGTAGCCGGGCGAGGCCACCAGCACCAGCGGCAGCCGCGCGATCCGCCGCGCCACCAGGCTCGACTCCTCGATGACGCCGCCGCGCACCCCGATGTCGTAGCCCTCCGCCAGCAGGTCGACCGCGCGATTGTCCAGGCTCACCTCGACCTCCAGCTCGGGGTGGCGCGCGGCGAGCGCCGGCAGCAGCGGCAGCAGGTAGCGGCGGCCGAACGACACGCCGACCGAGATGCGTACCCGACCGACCGCGGCGCCGCGCGCATGGCCGATCTCGGCCACCGCCTCGTCCAGCGCGCGCAGGGCGGCGGCGGCGCGCCCCCGGAACGCCTCGCCCTCGGCGGTCAGCCGCAGCTGGCGGGTCGAGCGGTTGAACAGGCGCACGCCGAGCTGCTGTTCCAGCCGCGCGACGTTCTTGCTGACGGCGGCCGGCGTCAGATCGAGCTTGGCAGCGGCGGCCGTGAAGCTGCCGGCCGCTGCCGACTCGGTGAACGACACCAGTGCGGAAAGGTTTGTCATTCAACGCAGAGTTGAAAATGATCCGACATTCTATGTCTTTCGGTTGGGATCATGCCTGCCTACATTGCGCTCCATCGCAACGCCACTCCGAAGGAAAGCAGAAATGACGAACCGCATCCTGGTCACCGGCTCCACCGGCAACATCGGCCGCGAACTGGTCAAGCAACTGCAGGCGCGCGGCGCCGACTTCGCCGTCATGACGAGCCAGCCCGGCCGGGCGCCGGCCGGCGTGCGCGCGGTGCACGGCGACTTCACGCAGCCGGCCAGCCTGGCCGCGGCGTTCGCCGGCACCGACACCCTGTTCCTGCTGTTTCCGCTGGTGCCGGGCATGCTCGACATGGCGCGCAATGCCGTGGCGGCGGCGCAGGCGGCGGGTGTGCGGCACATCGTGCGCTCGTCGGGCGCCGGCGCCGCCGCCGGCAGCCCGGCCTCCATCGCCCGGGTGCACGGCCAGATCGACGACCTGGTCGCCGGCAGCGGCATCGCCTACACCCTGCTGCGGCCCACCAGTTTCATGCAGAACGCCATCAACTTCTCCGCTGGCTCGATCAAGGGCGCCGGTGCCATCCATGCGCCGCACGGCAACGGCGCCGTGGGCGTGATCGACGTGCGCGACATCGCCGAGGCCGCCGCGGTCGTGCTGACCGCGCCTGCCGCGCACGCCGGCGCCGCCTACACGCTGACCGGCGGCGAGGCCTTGACCGATGCGCAGATGGCGGCCGACATCGGTCAGGCCATCGGTCGCGAGGTCGCTTATGTCGATGTGCCCGAGCAGGCCGCCGTCGACGCGATGACGCAGACGGGCATGCCGCCGCAGTTGATCGACTGGCTGATGAGCCTGAACCACGTGATCAAGCAGGGCTGGGCGGCGGGGCTGACCGACGATGTGCGCCGGCTCACCGGCCACCCGCCGCGCCGCTTTGCGGACTTTGCCCGCGAGCACGCCGACGCCTGGCGCTGAGCGCGCGGCGCGCCGGCCGCGCGCCTGGGGGCGTGCCGTGGTGCCTGCGGCGGTACGTGTCGCGCGTCGCGCGCCTTCAGCGCGCCCCGCTCAGAGCGCGTGGCCGTGCACGCGGGCGTGGTGGCCGGCGGCGTGATGAGCGGTTGCCCTGGATGGGCAGCAGGGAGCCCACCAGCATCCCGACGCCGGCCATGATGAAGCCGCCCAGCGCGCTCGGGAACACCTCGCCCAGCGGCGTGTAACTGAGCAGCAGCCAGGACGTCATCCCGAGCACGATCGACCACACCGCGCCCTGCGTGGTCGAGCGCTTCCAGTACAGGCCGCATACCACCGGTCGGCGGTCGGCGGGGCATCCCGTGATACCGCGTCAGGTGCATCCGCGGCTCTGGCGACCTGCGCCGCCAGTCGCGCCAGCGCCCCGGCGCGAGTTACAGCGTGCAGGCCTGCATGACCTGAGCCCCGAGAATCGCGACAGATCTAGATCGAGAGTAACCTCGCTTCCGAAGTCCTCGTGAGGCGAGAGAGAGGACCATGAAGCGATCACGATTCAGCGACGAGGAGATCGCCAATGCGCTGCGGCCGCCAATGCGCTGCGGCCGCCAATGCCAAGGGTTGGCTATAGTGCCGAGCCCGGGCCGGTTGCGCGGCGTGAAGCCCAGGAGCGTGCACAATGCCGCCCTCCTCCGAAAGTGAGTTCGGACGACGATTCCAAGGGCCCTGCGAAAGCTGACGTCTCATGGCGGAACAACTCGAACACTTCGTCTACGGGACGGTGGCGCGGCTGAAGCGGTTTCGCGCCGCACTGCCCGCTGGGATAGAGGTGCGCCCGACGGCGGGCGGCATCATCCTGCGCGAGACTGCTGGCTCCCGGCTGGACATCGCGAAAGCCGTCGCGCGAATCGAGACGCTCGCGGTCGCGCATGGTCTTGAATACGACGGTCACGGGCGGGACACCGAAGAGACGGACGCAGGGGCCGGGCTCGATATACAAACCCAAGCCTTTGGCGACAGAACGGGCGTGAGGGCGGGACACGGGTTCGCACTGCCCCTGCCCAATGGACGATTCGGTCACGCTGTCTATCTGGGGGGTAGCCGCCAGGGCTTTCTCCTGGTCGACGTGAGCGTCCTGGTCACGGATCGGCCCGCCAGACCAGATGCCCTGCGGGAAGCGCCGAGGCGCTATCGCCAGCCGATCCTTGTGTGGCACACCCGCTTCGCGGCCCTGCCGCTTCCGTCCACAGTGCAGCTGGCGCAACTGCCGTGCGAGGTGGTGTTCCGTTCTGGCGTCGGCTGGCCCGATCCCGAAGCCATTGCGCAGCTCGAGAGGCGCTTTGCCGTCTCGGAAACGGACACGCCGGAAGGTTGGGAAGCCTTGCTCATGGCGATGGCCAGGACCGGAGAACGCCTTCCTGGGATCGATGGCTACACCCTCTCGACGGCTCGGGTCGGACGGACCGGAGCCCTGAAACTGATCGAGGATCACACCTTGCTTCGGTTTGCAGACGACGCTCGCTGGCCGATGCCGTGGCAACCTTCCGGCATGGACGAGGTCATCGCTTCCCTGGTGGGCGGGGCAGATATGGTCGCGACGAGGGACAAGGTGACCTGACCCTGTAGCGGCCAGGGATTTCTGGACAGTTGTTCCCGTTCCAGCTGTCCGAGCTGCGCGGGCTCGACGACGAGCTCGCGATGGCGTGCATCGAGTACCTGAACTACGACCGACTGGGAAAGCGCGAAGTGCATCGGCATCCGCCCGGCGGCGACCAGCAACCGCATGCCTGGATCAAGCGCTGCGGGTTCTGGCCGCAGGAGTGGACCGAGTAGCAGCCTAAGCCCGCGGCCTCACGGCAGCCGCGACCAGAACGCCGTCTTGCGGCCGTGGGCTCGGCGCAGCTCCGCCTCCCAGGCTTCATGGGTCGGTACCAACTGCATCGCCTTCGGAGCGGCCGCGAGTGCGCGCAGCTGCTCCAGGTAGCGGGCCCCGTGACCGTACGCGCGGGACTCGGCCCGCTCGAGCAGGCTCGTCAGCAGCGCGCGCCAGATCACGACGGCCGCCGTCACGGCGCCGTGCTGCAGCGCCTCCTCGGCCAACTCCGGCAATCGCCCGTAGTCGCGGCCGTCGAGATCCGACGCCCGACGGCGCAGCATCGCGTCAGCCTCCGCGACGGCCCCCAGCGTGAACAGCAGTCGCGCGCCGGCGACCGGATCGGCATAGCCCGGCGCGGCACGGCGCACTTCGGCCTCGAAGGCCGCTGCCGCGTCGGGTTCCAGCAGCTCCTGAAGGGCTCGGTAGCGCTCTCGCCCGGGCTCGAGCTCGAAGAGCTTGCGGCGAACCGTGATCTGGCTGGCCCGGTCGCCCTCCAGCGCGTGGACCGCGTCGAGCAGCCGCAGGCGTTCCGCTTCGCGAGCTATCGGCCAGGGCCCGGCCAGCCAGCGTCTCGCCCCCGCGGCGTCACCCGCCGCAGCGTAGCGCTGCGCGATACGCGCGGCCTGTAGTTCGTTCGGCTGCGGCGAGTACAGCCGGATCGAACGCTCGTACAGCAACGGGTCGTTCAGCGTCTCGGCGATCAGGCCGATTGCGCTGCAGGGACCGTAGTGGCCGACGGCCGATTCGCCTGGCTCGCCAGCCCTGGCGAGTGCGCGCCGGGCGTCGAGCTCGAACGCGCTCGCGAGGGTTCGCAGCTCGGTCTCGCTCAGCAGCCGTCGCGCCTCGGCGAGCAGCGGTTCGCGCACACCGTACCCGTCGTCGGCATATAGGGAGCGCAGTCGCACGACCCAGTCGCTCGTGGGCGGCGGTTCGAGCGCGCGTACCGCGGCCGCGGCGCTCACCCACAGCCGGGCCGCGTCGCGCAGCACGGAGCCCACCGCGCCACCCGAATCGTCGCAGCGCTCGATCAGCGCGCCATCCAGTGCGAGCAGCTTCTCGGCCAGTGCCAGCGCGTCCTCCGGCGCGCGGGGCAGCAGGTCGCGCTCGAGGTCCTCGACCAGCGTCTCGACTTCGCGGGCGAGCGCGCCGGATTCGCGGTAGGGCACGAACCGCTTCGAGGCCCTGAGACGGCGGATTCGAGCCGCGAGATCCGTCTTGGCGTGCGCAGGGTCGGCGAGGTAACGCAGGCGTTCGGCGACCGCGGAGGACTCGGTAGCCAGCCGGTCCAGGAGGGCCAGCAGCGCCGCGCGATCGAGGCGGGCGAGCTCTGCACGTAGCTCGGCCTGCGCCGCGAGCGAGTCGGGGTCCAATGATTTCAGCTGCGGCCGACGACCGCGGTCCCGTCCCATAGCGTCTCCTGCCAGCCGGTGATCGTGCCGCCATCGTGACATACCGGGCAGTACCAGCCGATCGCAGCGAGATCGTCTGGGTCCGGGAAGGTCACCAGCAGCCCCGTGCACGGCCGGCGCGCAGAGCGACAGCGGCAGGCGATCGACGGGGGATCGTCGAGACACGAGGTCGCGTCGGCGACGATCTGGGTGTAGTAGACGGCGTGCGGGTGAGCGGGGTGATCGACCGGCGGCAGTGCGCCCCGCTCGTCCAGAAAGTGCCGAAGATCGACCGAGCGATTCATCGATGAACGCCGCGGATAGGAATTTCAAACCCTCGCTGCCACGGTAGCGACCTGCGTGCCCGGTGCCGCGGGGAGTACCCGACCGGGCCTCCGGGCGCCGGTCGGCGGTGCCTCCCGACCGCACTCGCGCCGCACACCCTCGCCGCCGACCTCACCGACTCCGGCCGCGCCGCTCGACACTCACGTCGTCCGGCCGGAACGCGAGCGCGGGCTCGCAGCGGCCCTCCCCCGAGGCTTGCGCACCGAGACTTCACCGCTCGACCTCCGCACTCCATCCCGGTCACACCGTCCACGGGCCCGCCGCGCCGATGGCGAAGCCCGCCAGGCCGAGGCCCAACAGAGCGAACGTGCCCGGCTCCGGCACTTCTGTCCGGATGACTCGATAGCACCTACCATCACTGCCACCAAGGAAAGAGTTTTCAGAACAGGGGCGAATCCCCACTTGTACGAACCGTCGCCGCCCCCGATGACGTCGAAGAACGGCGCGG
>Ga0315900_10000862_pt1 | contig 49574 bp, 46 predicted proteins | sample LakEriMetagenome_FD_203521 | JGI IMG/M metagenome (GOLD analysis project Ga0315900, IMG submission 203521) | Freshwater fungal communities from buoy surface, Lake Erie, Ohio, United States - Buoy 12 MA114 | ecosystem: Environmental > Aquatic > Freshwater > Lake > Lake biofilm | place: USA: Lake... | reverse complement strand
TACCCGTAGGTGCTGATCTGGTGCCAGAAGGTGTAGGCTTCCGCGTAGTCCGGATAGCGACGCGGCATGCCCTGCATCCCGAGGAAGTGCTGCGGGAAGAAGATCACGTTCACGCCGATGAAGAAGAACCAGAAGTGCAGGTGCGAGAGGAACTCGCTGTGCATCCGGCCGCTCATCTTCGGGAACCAGTAGTAGAAGCCGGCGAACATCGAGAACACCGCACCCATCGACAGCACGTAGTGGAAATGCGCCACCACATAGTAGGTGTCGTGCAGGTTGTCGTCGATCCCGCCATTGGCGAGCACCACGCCGGTCACGCCGCCCACGGTGAACAGGAAGATGAAGCCCATCGACCAGACCATCGGCGACTTGAACTGGAGGCTGCCGCCCCACATCGTCGCGATCCAGCTGAAGATCTTCACGCCGGTCGGCACCGCGATCACCATGGTCGCCGCGGTGAAGTACATCTTCGTGTTCACGTCGAGACCCACGGTGTACATGTGGTGCGCCCAGACGATGAAGCCGACCACGCCGATCGCGACCATGGCGTAGGCCATGCCGAGGTATCCGAAGACGGGCTTGCGGCTGAAGGTGGCGACGATCTGCGAGATCATGCCGAAGCCCGGCAGGATCATGATGTAGACTTCGGGGTGACCAAAGAACCAGAACAGGTGCTGGTAGAGCACCGGATCACCGCCGCCAGCCGGATCGAAGAAGGTCGTGCCGAAGTTGCGGTCGGTCAGCAGCATGGTGATCGCCGCAGCCAGAACCGGCAGGGCGAGCAGCAGCAGGAAGGCGGTAACCAGCACCGACCACACGAACAGCGGCATCTTGTGCAGGGTCATGCCCGGCGCGCGCATATTAAAGATGGTGGTGATGAAGTTGGTCGCACCCAGGATCGAACCGGCGCCCGCAAGGTGGAGCGAGAAGATCGCGAAGTCGACCGCCGGGCCGACCGAACCGCTGGTCGAAAGCGGCGCATAGACCGTCCAGCCGGTGCCCGCGCCCGGACCCGAACCACCGGGCACGAACAGCGAGAACAGCAGCGACAGGAAGCCCGCCACGGTCAGCCAGAACGAGATGTTGTTCATGCGCGGGAAGGCCATGTCCGGTGCGCCGATCATCAGCGGCACGAACCAGTTGCCGAAGCCGCCGATCATGGCCGGCATGACCATGAAGAACACCATGATCAGACCGTGGGCGGTGATGAACACGTTCCACATGTGCAGCGCGGTGTTGAGATCATTGCCGCCACCCATGAACTGGGCCCACCACTGGAGATACTGGATCCCCGGCTCGGCCAGCTCGACACGCATGATGCCCGAAATGGCACCCCCGACGATCCCCGCGATGATCGCGAAGATCAGGTACATCGTGCCGATGTCCTTGTGGTTGGTCGACATGAACCAGCGGGCAAAGAAGCCCGGCTTGTGGTCCGCATGATCATGCGCGTCGTGGCCGTGCCCGTGGTGGACGTCGAAGCCTTCTGCGGTGGTTGCCATGGTCAGATACTCTCTGGATTGAATTCGTTGATCGGTCTCAGCGGGCGGCAGCCGGCGCGGCGGCAGCGGCCGCCGCAGGAGCAGCAGCAACAGCTGCGGCCGGCGCGGCAGCATCAGCCGCCGGAGCCGGAGCCGGAGCAGCCGCTTCCTCGCCGGGCATCGAGCCGCCCTGCGCCTTCACCCATGCGGCGAATTCGGCCGGCGGAAGCGCTTCGATGGCGATCGGCATGTAGCCGTGGCGTGCGCCGCACAGTTCGGAGCACTGGCCGTAATAGACGCCCGGCTCCTTGATGGTCAGCATGCGCTCGTTGAGCTTGCCCGGAACGGCGTCGATCTTGAACCACAGCGCGGGCACTGCGAAGGCGTGGATCACGTCGGTCGCGGTGGTCTGGATGCGCAGCGGCACGCCGGCCGGCACGACCATGCGATTATCGACCGCCAGCTGGTGCGGCTCGCCGCGCTTCAGGGCCTCGGCCTCGTCGAGCATGTTCGAGATCACTTCGATCTCGCCGTGATCGGGATAGGTATAGCCCCAGTACCACTGATAGCCGGTCGCCTTGATGGTGACCGCGTCCGCCGGCGGGGTTTCATATTGGCGCGCAAGCAGCGTGATCGAGGGCACCGCGATCAGAACCAGGATGATCACCGGAACAATCGTCCAGATCACTTCGATCATGGTGTTGTGGGTGGTCTTCGAGGCCACCGGATTGGCACGGCGGTTGAAGCGCAGCACCACATAGAGCAGCAGGCCGAGCACGAACAGGCTGATGACGGTGATCACCGGCAGCAGGATCACGTCGTGCATCCACAGCGCATAATCGCCGTTATCGGTATACTGATCCTGGAAGGTCAGGCTCTTGACGGGATCGTCCTGATAGGAAGTCGGCATGCCCTTGCCCTTGGTCGGCGCCATCGGGGCATAGCTGCTGGCCGGAGCCGCAGCGGCCGCAGCCGCATCAGGTGCCGCAGCATCGGCCGCCGGGGCCGCCACTGCCGGGGCGGGTGCCGCGATTGCGGCGGGTGCGGGAGCGGGCGCGGCTGCATCCTGCGCAGCCACAGTCATCGGCGCAAACGCCGCGAGCCCGGCGGCGAATGCCGCAAGGATAGCCTTTTTCATACGGGTGTGCCTCTGACCCATGAGCATGTGTCCAAGTGTTTAAATCTGATCCCATACTGCCCGCCGTCCGGCCCCCTCGAGACCCATTGCGTGCAGCTTTCGGCCAGCCCTGAGGCCAGCCTTGAACTTCGCCCTTAGCGATGCTTGCCGAGGGCCTCAAGCGCTTCTAGGGAGAAAATTATGCAAGCCTCCATGCCGCACGCGCAATCCAGCGCTTTCCCTGATGTTTTTCCTGGAGTTCGGCCATGACCGAAGATGAAGTTCTGGCCGAGTTCCGCGCCTCTGGAGCCTTGCTCGAAGGCCATTTCAAGCTCTCTTCCGGTCGCCATAGTGGACACTACCTGCAATGCGCGCGGGTGCTGATGAACCCGGCCCGCGCCGCAAGACTGGCCGAGGCGGTGGTTGCAGGCATCCCGGCCGAAGTGCGTGAAGCGGTCGATGTGGTGGTCTCGCCCGCGATGGGGGGAATCATCATCGGCCACGAAGTCGGCCGCGCGCTGGGCAAGGACGCGCTGTTCCTTGAGCGTCCTGACGGCGTGTTCCACCTGCGCCGCGGCTTCGCGCTGGAAAAGGGCGCGAAGGTGCTGATGGTCGAGGACGTTGTCACCACCGGCCTCTCCAGCCGCGAAGCCATCGCCGCCGTGGCGCGCGAGGGCGGCGAGGTGATCGCCGAATGCGCAATCATCGACCGCTCGTGCGGTTCGGTCGATCTCGGCGTGCCCTTCTACCCGCTGCTCGCCATTGATTTCCCGACCTATGACGAAAGAGACATCCCGGAAGCTCTGGCGCGCGTAGAGGTAACGAAGCCCGGCAGCCGCAAGGAGTAGATATTGGTGTTCCGCCTGCCCTTTCTTGCCCTTGCGGCTGTGTGTCTGTCGGGGCAGTCGGCACCTATCGATGTGCGGCTGGTGATGCCGGAGAAGCAAGGCGGAACCGGACTGGTCATGCCGGCCGATGCGCAGGGCGCCTTCCAGCGCGCGCAGGACATCCGCGAGAAAGCCTTCGCGCGCGGCTTCAAGGGCGAGATCGCGATCGATGCGGGCAATTTGCGCCTGTCCTCGCAGGTCAGCCAGGACATGCAGCGCGAAGGCTATGGCCAGATCACCAGCGAAGTTCCGCAATGGCCCTATGCCTCGCTGACCAAGCAGATGCTCGCGGCGCGCCTGCTGCCTGAACTCAGGAACGCGGGCCACACGCTCGATACGCCGGTTTCGCGCATCCTGCCACGCTGGCCCAAGGGCCCGGCCGCGCCCACCATCCGCCAGCTGCTCCAGCACCGCTCGGGCCTGCGCAATCCCGAGGATACGCCCAAGGGCGCAAACGGCTGGCCGGCCTTCTACAACGAACCCGCCAAACACGGCCTTTCGTGGTGCATGAGCGCACGCTCTGCGCCGCCTGCCACCGGCTGGACCTACAATAACTGCGACTACATCGTGCTCGGCGCGGTGCTGGAGGAAGTGAGCCTCGAGAAGGTCGAATACATGCTCGGCGCCTCGCGCGGACGCGAGGAAGAGGAAAGCCTGACCGCCCCCGGCGTGACAATTTCCAAGCTGCGCATGCTCTCCGCGGCCGGGTCAGGCGCGATCTACGCGATCAAGTCGCCCGAGCGCGAGGTGATCCCTGCCTATGGGGCTTCAGGCGCGCTAGGGGGCACGCTGATGGACGTGCTGTTCTTCAACTGGGGCCTGATGCGCGCCTACAAAGAAGACGCGCCAGCGCTGAAGCCGATGTGGCTGGGCGATCCGGAGCTCGGCTACATGGCGCTCGGCCAATGGGTGTTCGAGGTTCAGCCCCAGGGCTGTTCAGCCCCCGTGAAGGTCGCCGAACGCAAGGGCGAGATCGGGCAATACCGGCTCAGCAACATCATGCTCCCCGAACTCGGCCGCTCGATGGTGTTCGCGACGGTCGATCCGGCTTTCGAATTCGGCGAGATCTGGCAGGGAGAAGGCTTCATGGCCGAGGCCGTGGCGCTGCTCGCCTGCGACAAGGAAAACTGATGAGCGCGACTTTCCACCCCCGCCCCTTGCGCCTCGGCGTCAACATCGATCACGTCGCCACGATCCGCAATGCGCGCGGCGGAGACCATCCCGATCCGGTGCGCGCGGCGGAGATTGTCGCGGCGGTCGGCGGGGACGGGATCACGGCGCATCTGCGCGAAGATCGCCGCCACATCCGCGACGAGGACCTCGCGCGCATTCAGGCCGCGACCAATCTGCCGCTCAACCTCGAAATGGCCGCGACCCGCGAGATGCTGGCCATCGCCCTACGTCACAAGCCCCACGCGGCCTGCATCGTCCCCGAAAAGCGCGAGGAGCGGACCACCGAGGGCGGATTGGACGCGGCGGGTCTGCACAACACGCTGGTGCCGATCGTCGACGAATTGCGCGGCGCGGGCATCCGCGTCTCGCTGTTCATCGAGGCCGACGAGCGCCAGCTTGACGCCGCCCTGCGTCTCGGCGCGCCGGTCGTGGAATTCCATACCGGCGAATATGCCCACGCCTTCCTTGATGGAGACAGCGAGAAAGTGGCGCGCGAATTGAAGCGCATCACCGACATGGCCGCGCTCGCCGCCAAGAACGGGATCGAACCCCATGCCGGCCATGGCCTCACCTTCGAGAACGTCCAGCCGATCGCCGCGATTCCCCAGATCGCCGAACTCAATATCGGCCACTACCTGATCGGCGAGGCGGTGTTCGTCGGGCTCGAAAATGCTATCCGACGGATGCGCGATTTGATGGACGAGGCGCGGTAAGGATGACCGAGGGTGACCTTCCCCCGCTCGCGCCCGAACAGAAGCGCTGGGCCTTCGGCGCGGCGGCGCTGTTCCTCCTCGCCATCGGCTTTCTCGGCTTTGCGCTGAGCACCAAGGTGATGATGGTCTTCGCGGTCGGTTGGGTCGCCCTGATGATTTTCGGCTTCGTCGGCGCGCTAAAGGCCGCCAAGGGCGACTTCGCGCACCCGCTGTTCAAGAGCCAGGTGATGCTTCACGTCATGGCGCTGGGCCTGCTGGTGGCGGTGTTTGTGAGGGCTTTCAAATGAGTGCCTTAGCGCAAGCAAGCGGGACCCCGGATCAAGTCCGGGGCGACGCACTGGCGGGTGCGTCGTGATCATCGGCATGGGCTCCGACCTCTGCAATATCGAGCGGATCGGCAATTCGCTGGCGCGTTATGGCGAGCGGTTCGAGAACCGCGTCTTTACCGAGATCGAGATCGCCAAGGCGCGCCGTCGCCTCTACACCATCGCCGGAACCTATGCGAAACGCTTCGCTGCCAAGGAGGCCTTTTCCAAGGCGGTCGGCACGGGGTTCAAGCGCGGGGTGTTCATGAAGGACATCGGCGTCGTCAACGGCCCCTCGGGCGCGCCCACCCTGATGCTCACCGGCGGGGCGGCTTTGCGGCTTGAAGAAATCACGCCGAAGGGCCATGAGGCGCGCATCCATCTCACTCTCACCGACGATCACCCCTGGGCGCAGGCCTTCGTGATCATCGAAGCCATCCCCCTCCTCTGACCGGCTCCCCCCATGGCAAGCACCGAGACCCCGCAAGTGACCGAAACCACCGCACCCGAGACCCCGCAGAAGGTCGACTGGTTTGCCGAACTGCGCGGCCTTGCGTTGATGCTGCTGGCGGTGCTGGCCTTCCACAGCCTCGTCGCCAAGCCGTTCTACATTCCCTCGACCTCGATGATGCCGAGCCTGTGGGTGGGCGACCGGCTGGTGGTGAGCAAATATCCCTATGGCTGGTCATGGGCCTCGGTGAGCTTCCACCTGCTGCCGCGCGGCCAATGGCGGGTGATGGGTTCGACGCCCGAATATGGCGACATCGTCATCCCGGTGCACCCGACGCGGGACGAGGACTATATCAAGCGCGTGGTCGCCCTTCCCGGCGATACGATCGAGGTGCGCGGCGGGCAGATCATCCTCAATGGCACGCCGATCAAGCGCGAGGTTGTGCCCACCGTGCGCCTGCCGTTCGAGCCCGATCTGCTGTGCCGCGGTGCGCCCTGCCTCGATGCCTTCGAGGATTACCGCGAGCGCGGTTCGGACGGGAAGGACTATTTCGCTCCGCCGACATGGCGCGAGACCCTGCCCAACGGCGCAACCTATCTCACCATCGACTACAAGGACCAGCATCTCGACAATTACGGGCCCTATACGGTGCCCAAGGATGCCGTCTTCGTGATGGGCGACAACCGCGACGAGAGCGCCGACAGCCGCGCCGATGTGCTCGAAAGCGGCCTCGGCGGCGCGGTGCCGCTCGCCAATATCGGCGGGCGCGCGGAATTCATCACCTTCAGCCTCGACGGTTCGACCAGTTGGAACCCGGCCACGTGGTTCTCGAGCCTGCGCCCGGACCGCGCCTGGTCAACCCTGCGTCCGCCGCTGGCTGAGGGCCAAGCAGCCAAGTGATCTGACCAGACGCGCAAAGCCATGGCCAAGAAGTTCCTCTATCTCGTCGCTGTCTGCATCCTGCTGGTAATCACCGGCGGGTTTCTGCTGGCGCTGTTCCCAGCCCAGCTGACCAAATGGGCTTCGGTGCCAAGCGTGGCCTTCGCGCCGGTCAAGCCGCTCGAGGCCAATGCCTATGAAGACCCCAAGCTGTGGTATTCGCGTCCGGGCATCGGGGTGAAGGATCCGGCGCGCTGGCAGCCGGCCTATACGGGGGATCGCGGTAACCTTCCCACCCCGGCAGAGCCGCCCGCGGCGCGCTTCGCGGTGTTCTTTGTCCACCCCACCAGCTACATGAACCGCGCCAGCTGGAATGCTCCGCTGGAAGGTGGCGGTGATGCAGAGGCGGAACGCATCGCCCGCATCTTCCTGCGCGGCATGGCGAGCCCCTTCAACGCGGCTTCCGAAATCTGGGCCCCGCGCTATCGTCAGGCCACGATGGGCGCCTTCCTCACCGATGCACCCGAGGGCCGCCAAGCGATCGACGCAGCCTATGCCGATGTGCGCGAGGCCTTCCGCTACTTCCTCTCCAGCGTCGATCCCAAGACGCCGATCGTGCTCGCCGGCCATTCGCAAGGTGCGCTGCACCTCAAGCGCCTGCTGGCCGAAGAGGTGAAGGGCACCCCGCTCGCGGAGCGGCTGGTGGCGGCCTATGTCATCGGCTGGCCGGTCTCGACCCTGCATGATCTCCCCGCCATCGGCGCGCCCGCCTGCGCCGCGCCCGATCAGACCGGCTGCGTGATCAGCTGGTCAAGCTTTGCCGAGCCCGCCGATCCGTCTCTGGTGCTCGATGCCTATGCCAGCACCCCCGCGCTCGATGGCCAGCTGCCGGGCGCGGATCCGATGCTCTGCACCAACCCGCTCACCGGCCTTGTCGGCGGCACGGCCCCGGCCAGCGCCAATCTCGGCACGCTGGTGCCCGAGGACAGCATGGACAAGGGCAGCCTGACGCCCGGTCTTGTCCCGGCGCGGTGCGACAAGCGCGGGCTGCTGCTGATCGGCGCAGCCCCCGAAATGGGCTCCTATGTGCTGCCGGGCAATAATTACCACGTCTATGACCTGCCGCTGTTCTGGGCGAACACCAGGGCCGATGTGATCCGCCGGGCCGGGGCGTGGCAGGCGGCGGCCAAGTGATCTTCGAGGACGCCCGCAGCTTCGGCGAGGCAGTCGGGGATGGCGGCGTGTTGCTCGGGCTGGATCTGGGCACCAAGACCATCGGCACGGCCACCTGCGATGCCGGATGGCGCTTTGCCACCAACCACACCACGATCCAGCGCGGCAAGTGGGGACGCGACCGCGAGACGCTCGGCGAACTCATCAAGGGCCGCAGCGTCAAGGGGCTGGTGATCGGCCTGCCGCTCAACATGGACGGCTCGGAAGGCCCGCGCGCGCAGGCCTCCCGCGCCTATGCGCGCAATTGCGCCGAGGCCTTTGCCCTGCCGATCCTGCTGTGGGACGAGCGCTGGTCGACCCAGGCCGCCGAAGCCGCCATGATCGGGCAGGACATGAGCCGCGCCAAGCGCGCCGCCGCGATCGATGCCCATGCCGCCGCCGTGATCCTGCAAGGCGCGATTGACCGGCTGGCGGGCGGAGTGCTTTAGCCACCACCTCCGTTCGCCTCGAGCGTAGTCGAGAGGCCAAGAGCGGTGTCTCGACTACGCTCGACACGAACGGAGCGAGGGGTTAGCCGATCTCTGCCCGACGCGCCCGCGCCGCACCTGCGACCATCCGGCTGCCCGATAGCTCCCCTGCCCGCCACAGCGCATCCGCCTCGACCGGATCATCCAGCATCGCCGCACGCGCCTCGAAACTGGCAAGGCGCATCCGCTCGCTCGGGTGCCGTCGGCCGGCCCAATCGGCATAGTCCAGTGCGCTCGCCGAACCGCTCGCCACCGCCACCCGCAGGAAGGCCTCGCCGAGATTGGGATTGAGCCAGCGCGCCACCGTCCCGCGTTCGAGATCGAAGCCGTATTGATCGAACCAGCCCTGCGCCGGATCGACCCGCATGACATTGATCGAGACCGACAGGCTCTCGGGCGGCAGCTGGCGATGGACATCGCGGTGGCGACGGTAGAGCATCAGCTTGCCCGGCGCGAGGGTCGCGCGTTCGATGAAGCGCAGCCCCGCATCCTCGCCGGGATAGCCCGCCACCGCCCCGTAGTCATATTCGTAGTAGTCGCTGGCATAGCCCGGTCCGCAGTAACCCACGGTGAGAAAATCGAAATTGTGATCATGGGGCGCGCCATAGACGAAGCTGGCCGCGCCGCTGGTCTGGAACACATGGTCCTTCGGCGAGGGCCAGATCGCCGCGCGCAGGAAGGCGGCACCGGCGCGGTTGCTACGCGGGCGGCTGAGAATGATGGCCTGTGGACCATAGCCCGAGGCAATCGCATCCCCTTGGGTGCCCGTGAGCCGCTCGACCAGCAGATCGCCCAGAAAGCTGCGGTTGTTGGCCAGCCGCCGCAGCCACAGCGCGGCGTTCGCGGTGCTGGCCGGATCATCGGCGTCAAAGCCGGTCTCATCCAGCGCCTCGATACATTCGGGAAGCGAGCAGCTTGTCTCGGAAGGGTTGTCGATCACCAACGGCATCAAACACCCTCCAGCACGGCCAATTCGGGTTGCGCGGCGAGAAGATTGGCGCGCAAGGCTCCGGCGGGCACGCCGAGCGGATCCCCAGCGCGCTCCGCCAGTGTGCCGAGCAGCGCCATGCCAGCCCGCGCGTCGAGGCCGAGCACCTGCCGCAGCGCTTCCCAGCGCAGATCGCGCCCGGCCCGCCAATCAAGCGCGATGGTCTCCATCGTCCCCAGCCCCGCCCTGTGCCCAAGCGCGCCGATCACTCCCAGCGCCATCATCTGCTGGCTCGCCTCCTTCGACGCGCTGATCGTGCCGAGCAGCCGCCCCGAAGGCAGCGCCAGTTCGCGCGAGGGCGCGGGATTGCTCGCTTCAAGGGTCAATTGCAGTACCAGCAGCGGGCGGGTGACAGCGATGATCTGGCGCGCATCATCCGCATCGGCCCGCGTGATCCGCGTACCGGGCGCGCAGACCAGCGTGTTTTGCGCCAGCTCCGCACCGGCCAGCCGGTAGCAGACCGCCTCGCCCTTTCCCGCCAGCACCAGTTCATGTGCCTCGCCATCCTCCAGCAGCACCGAAGCGGGGCGCACGGGCGCACGGCAGGCAAAGGCGGCAAGGCTGAGCCCCGCCCGCCCGCGCTCGATCAGACGGATGCGGGCAAGGCCGGGCATGGCGGAAAATCCGATTTGCGGCTGGGCGAGCGGCTCGGCCCGCAAGGCATCGGCCAGCGGATCGATGAGACCAGCGACAAGCGCCATGGCCCTGCCCCGGTCTGCCATAAACGCCGCCAGCACGCCGTCCGCGTTCAGCGCTTCGCCCGCGCCATAGGCGGCAAGCGCCTCCGCAATTGCGCTGACCTCAGGCAGGGCCCGCCATGCAGCGAGCGCAGCATCGACCCTGGGCTGCGGAGCGCCATCGCTCCGCAGCCGCATGATCGCGGGATGAACCAGCATCCTGTGGCCTCCCGTCCGCGCGTCAGATCACCGCTTCGGGCGGCATGACTTCGTAGAGATAGACCATGATTTCGACGATCCGGTCGTCGATCGGCCCTTCGGCCCTCAGCACCGAACCGAACAGCGCCTGCGCGCCTTCAAGGACGGGGATCTGGTCGAGATTGATCTGCGGGAAGTTCATATATGCCTCCTTGGTTTGCGGCGCTGCGGCCCCCTGCCGGTGCGCCATGGGCCAAGGTGACGAGGGGCCGGGCACATGCGAAATTAAATGATTGTAACCCGCCCTTGCGCGCCCCTATGGCCTGCGCATGAGCACGCCCCCCGCCCGGTTCGACGCGCGCGAAGCCTCGCGCTGGTTCTTCCTCCACGGTCACACCGGATGGCTTGGCCTGAGGTTCACAGATCAGGGCGAGAAATGGGTCGAGCTCGAATTGCCGTGGCGCGAGGATCTGGTGGGCGACAGCAAGAGCGGCGTGCTCGCCTCCGGCCCGATCATCAGCCTGATGGACATGGCCAGCGGTATGGCGATCTGGCAGGCCAATGGCACCTTCATGGGCATGGCGACGCTCGATCTGCGGGTCGATTACCAGCGGCCCGCGCGCGCAGGGGCAAGCGTGCGCGGCCGGGTCGAATGCTACCGCATCACCCGCTCGGCCGCCTTCGTGCGCGGCATTGCCTATGACGACGACCTCAATGATCCGGTGGCGCATGTCGCGGGCACCTTCATGAGCATCGGCACCGATCCGCGCGAGGAGAACCCCGCGCTCAAGGGGGCGCTTGGCGCAGGAGGCGGCGATGCCTGAGGCGATCACCCTGCCCGCCTATGCCCGCTCGCTCGGGATCGCGATCACCGGCGAGGAGGCTGGCATGCCGGTGCTCTCGGTCGGTTTCGGCCCCAATGTCGAAGGCCGCCCGGCCCATTTCCACGGCGGGGCGACCGCGGGTCTGCTGGAGACGGCAGGCTATGCCGCGCTCCACACCGCCTTGCAGGCCGCCGGCCGCGATCCGCAGTTGAAGCCGATCAACATCACCGTCCAGTATCTCGCCGCCGGCAAGTCACAGACGAGCTTTGCCACCGCGCGCATCACAAGGCTCGGCCGGCGCAATGCCAATGTCGCGGTCGAGGCGTGGCAGGATGATCGCAGCCGCCCGATTGCGACGGCCGTGATGAATATCCTGATGGTTTGACGCAATTGTCCGTTCGTCCTGAGCTTGTCGAAGGACCGCACTTCTCTTCAGCCAAGCTCGACAAGGAAGAACGGGGCTTCGACAAGCTCAGCCCGAACGGAAGAACCCGTGCGAGCCGTATCTAAGGCGGCCCCGGACTGGGTGACGCCGCCGGTTGCACCGCCACCCCGCCCTCGCCCACGCGCACTTCCACCGGCACGCCGTCCTTGGAGATGGTGAGCCCGTTGCCGTCTATGGTCAGGCTGGTGCCATCTTGCCCGATCTGCACCGCGCCGCCCTCGACCATGTCGAGCGGCTGCACCGGGCCTTCGGGATCGGGCGATGCGCTGCCCGCGGGTTTGGGCGCGGCTTCAAGCTTCAATGCGCCGCGCATGAAATCACGCCAGATCCGCGCGGGCAGAGAACCGCCGGTGACCCCGCCGAGCGGCGAATTGTCGTCATTGCCGACCCATACGCCGACAACGAGATCGCCGGCATAGCCCACGAACAGCGCATCGCGATAATCCTGCGTCGTGCCGGTCTTGCCGAAATTGGCGATCGGCAGCACCGCATTGCGCCCCGTCCCGCGGTTGATCGCGGCGCGCAGCATTTTCTCCATGTCCTCATGGGTGCCGCCGCCAAAACTGTCCGAGCGGGTCGTCAGCCATTCCCACCACCCCTGCTCGCCGCGCGCGAAGGCATGGGGTTCGACCGGAAATTCGTTCGCCGCAAGCCCGGCATAGGCTGCGGTCAGCTCCATCAGCGTCATCGCCGAGGTGCCCAGCGCAAGGCTTGGATCGCCCTCGGCCATGGGGGCGGTGATACCGAGCTGGCGGGCGGTGCGGATCACCTTGTCGCTGCCCACCGCCTGCAACAGGCGCACGGCGGCGACATTGCTGGACTGGGCAAAGGCGTTCTCCAGCGTGATCTGGTCGGAATAGGCCTCGCGCGCATTCCTGGGGCGATAGCTGCCTTGCTCGATCGGGGTGTTGGGGATGGTATCCTCCGGGTCCCAGCCCTCTTCCAGCGCGGTGAGATAGACGAAGGTCTTGAAGGTCGAGCCGGGCTGGCGGCGCGCCTGAGTGACGCGGTTGAAGGGCGATTTGGCATAGTCGCGTCCGCCCACCATCGCCACCACCTCGCCATTGCGCCGCATCGCCACCAGCGCGACCTGCGCGCCCCCGAGGGGCGCACGCGCGACGATCCGGCTGGCAAGCGCCTGAAGCCGCGAATCGAGCGTGGTGGTGAGCACTTGCTGGGAATAACTTGCGTCCATCCCCTCGCGCGCTAGCGGCAGGGCCCAGTCGGCGAAATAGGTCCCCGTGGGCAGATTGTCGTCGCGGGTCCGCACGTCGATGCGCGGATCGGGCAGCGCCTTGGCCTGGGCGGCGGTGAGATAGCCCTCCTCCACCATCGACTTGATGACGAGCTCCATGCGCGCCTTGGCCTTGTCGTAATGCTTGGTCGGAGCAAAACGGCTCGGCGCCTGCAACAGCCCCGCCAGCATCGCCGCCTGTTCGGGCCGCAGCTTTTCAGGCTGGCGGTAGAAATAGTGCAGGCTCGCGGCGCGCAGTCCGTACTGGTTGTCACCGAAATAGGCATTGGAGAGGTAGCGTTCGAGGATCTCGTCCTTGGTCAGCCAGCTTTCCAGCCAGAAGGCGATCAACGCCTCGCGCGCCTTGCGGCTGAGGCTCTGCTCGGGGGTGAGGAAGGTGAACTTGGCGAGCTGCTGGGTGATGGTCGAACCGCCGCCATAGCCGGTCCACGCGGCCCGGGCGATGCCGCGCGGGTCGATCCCCCAATGGCTGTAGAACCGCCGGTCCTCGATGGCGATGAAGGCCTGCACCACGTGCGGCGGCAGATCGGCGACCTTGACCGGCGCTTCGACAATCGCCCCCTGCCGCGCGATCGGCGTGCCGTCGCTGGCGAGCAGGGTGACCTGCGGCGGGGCGATGGGTTCAAGACTTTTGGACAACGGCGCGGTGATCGTCAGCCAGCCGATCAGCACGACGAACAGCGCAAGGCTCGCCATGATGCCGCGCCCCGTCCACCACAGCTTCGAGCGGGCGCGCCAGTACTCGCGCTGCCACCACCTGAGACGGCGCTTTTCCTCGCCTTCGATCGCCTCGTCGAGCCCAGCAAGCTTTGCGTCCCACGCCGCGAAATCGGGCTTGGCCGAGGCACGCGGGCGCGGCGGGAGATCGTCCTCATCATCGAGGTCAGCCGGCTGCATCGATTCGTAAAGCGGGTAGAACCCCGCAGGCATGTGCGCGCCGCGGCGATCATCGGCGCGGGAACGGGAGCTTTTCCAGAATCGGTCGAACAGCGCCATGGTTAGCGCTGTGTTATCAGTCTATGACACTTGGGGGCAAGCGGCGCTTGAGCCAATCTTGCAGCGGCACCGGCAGCGGCGCGGATCAATAGGCCGACACGTAATCGGGAATGATCACGGGCTCCGGATTGCCGAGCCAGCGAATGTCGAAATCGGCCGTCCTTGCGAGCGGATCGAAGCGCTGCAAGGTCAGCCCGACGCCGAGCAGATTCACCGGGGTCCCGACCTGCCGGAAGTCCTGATAGGGGCTCAGATCATATGCGCCGGTCTGCAAGCGCGAGAAGTTCATCCGGCCATGGAGCGAGCTGAGCTGCACGATCGCCTGCACCTTCGACTTGCCGATGCCCTGAAGCACGATGCTGAGCTTGTCCGAGGAATTGTCGATCGGATCGAATGCGGCGGCGGCAGCCATGTCGTGGCTGACCGGTCCGGTATAGATGATATCGGGACGGCCCATGATGTGCTGGATGGTTCTGACGAAGGACCGGTCGAGCACGCCGTCATTGTCGGTGTCTTCGAGACAGAACTGCTTGTCCTTGGCGTTGAACGGCGCCTTGAACAGCCACGGATCGCTGATGAACGTGCTGGCGGTGTTGACGATGCCGATGCGCGTGCAGAAGGCGTAGCGCAGGGCGGACGGCGCGGCCTTGGTGACGAACATCACCTGGGGAAGCTGGGTGCCCGCAGGGATGGTCGCCGTATTGCCGCCGTGGGTGATCGCGACCGCGCTTTGCAGGCGCAGCGACATCGTCCAGCGCAGCGGCGCCTCGAAAATAGCATCGCCCTTGGCGAGCGAACGTGTGGCAGCCTCGACCTTGGCGGGAAGAAACGCCCGCGGAGCCTGCTGCCAGCGCGCGACATCATCGGTTTCGGCGGCAAGCGCCGACGCCCCCCAGCCGAGCGCCGCCAGGCTGACAAGCAGCCGTGCGCCAAGAGCGCGCGCTGACAAGCGCTCAGAACGAGTTGACAAGGCGCGCATAGGCCTCCGGCTGATCGACCTCGGCGAGCATCAGCCGCTCTGGCGCCTTGCGGCAGCGTTTGATGAGGCCAGCCCACATTTTCTCGCGCTTCTGGCGGCTTTCCAGCATCGATTGACGATCCGGCGACACGCCTGAACGCATCCCCTCGATCGACGCCAGCGAGGTGTAGGCATTGTGCGGCCAGAACAGCTTGCGGCGTCCGGCATTGGCGCCGGTGAACCAGTCCCATTCGCGCACCAGATCGCCGCAGGTATAGGTTTCGATCCCGCCGCCGGGGCTGTCGCTGTCGTGGCGGGCATAGGACAGCGACACATCGACCGTGCCTTGCACCTTGGTGCCTTCCTTGTCGGTGGCGGCGAAGTAATAGAGCTTGCGCGCCGCAGCCTCGACGGCGGCATCAATCGCAGGCGACATGCTGGTCTGCTTGAGCGCCAGCGTGATCAGCTTCCCGTCCGCTCCGACGGTGGCGGTGAAGGACGCGGTGCCGTTGTGCCCGGCGTCCTTGGCGTCCTGCGGGATATCGACGGTCTTGATGCGCTCGGCGCGCGCTTGGCGGGGATGGCGCTCCAACGGCGCTACCGGGGAGACCCGGATGTCCGGCGATCGCGGAGGAGGCGGGACGAGCACGGCATTCTGCGCAGCGAGCGGCATTGCCGCCAGCGCCAGCAAAAGGAACGCGCCCCGCTTCACTATCAACGCTTCTTGGCCGCCCCTTCCGGCAGGTCTTCACCGAAGACGCGCTGGTAGTATTCGGCCACCAGCGTGCGCTCGGCCTCGTCGCACTTGTTGAGGAAGGAGAGACGGAAGGCAAAGCCGGTCGAGCCGAAGATCGCCGCGTTCTGCGCCCAGGTGATCACCGTGCGCGGGCTCATCACGGTCGAGATATCGCCGTTGATGAAGCCCTGACGGGTCAGCTCGGCCACCTTGACCATGTCGGCGATCAGCTTGTCATCGGCCATCGGCGTCTTGGACTTGACGATCTGCTGCTCGACCTCGGGCTTGAGGTAGTTGAGCGCGACGACGATGTTCCAGCGATCCATCTGCGCCTGGTTGATCGCCTGAGTGCCGTGATAGAGGCCCGAGGTATCGCCGAGGCCGACCGTGTTTGTGGTCGCGAACAGGCGGAAGAACGGGTTGGGCGTGATCACGCGGTTCTGATCGAGCAGGGTCAACCGGCCGTCGAATTCGAGCACGCGCTGGATCACGAACATCACGTCCGGCCGGCCGGCGTCATATTCGTCGAAGGTCAGCGCCACCGGATGCTGGAGCGCCCAGGGCAGGATGCCTTCCTTGAACTCGGTGACCTGCAGCCCGTCCTTGAGCACGATCGCATCGCGCCCGACGAGATCGATACGGCTGATATGCGCATCAAGGTTCACGCGGATGCTCGGCCAGTTGAGGCGCGCGGCGACCTGTTCGATATGGGTCGACTTGCCGGTGCCGTGATAGCCCTGCACCATCACGCGGCGGTTATGCGCAAAGCCTGCCAGGATCGCCAGCGTGGTGTCCGGATCGAACACATAGGCGCCGTCGGTCTCGGGCACGTGCTCGTCGCGCTGCGAGAAAGCGGGCACCTTCCAGTCGACATCGATGCCGAAGACCTCGCGGACATCGACCGTGGTGTCAGGCTGGGTGGGCATGGCGTTATCGCCGGCGACAGTGGAGCGGGTGGATGAAGTCATTGCCGCGTCCGGTTAGAACGCATGGCGCGCGCCTGCAAGCAGTGGTTTGATCAGGGCGCCTCGCAATTTGACGAGCGCGTTTCCCTGCCCGCGCTTGTGCGCCTATAGCCGGTGCCATGCCCGATCCGGTCGAATCGCTGCGCTTGAAGCTGGTTTCGCAGGTGCGCGGGGTGTTTCACGATTCCGCCAGGGGCCAGACGCCGACCCCGCCTTCGGACGAAGCGCTGTTCCTGCGCGACACCCCGATCCGGCAGGTGCATGCCGATATCGTCGGCATGATGACCGGCGGGGTGCGCGCGTTGCTGCTGCAGATGCTCCATCCCCATGCGCTGCAGGGCGTGCTCGACCACTCCAATTTCCGCGAGGACATGCACGGCCGCCTGCGCCGCACCGCGCGCTTCATTGCGGTGACGACCTTCGGCCACCGCGACGAGGCGATGAAGGCGATCGAGCGGGTCAACCGGATCCATGCCAAGGTCGGCGGAACCCTGCCCGATGGCTCGCCCTATCAGGCGACCAATCCGAGAACGCTCGCCTGGGTCCATGTGACCGAGGCGCAGAGCTTCCTTGCCGGCTATATCCGCCATGTCCGCCCCGCCATGCCAGTGGCCGAGCAGGACGAATACTACCGCCAGTTTGCCGTCATCGCCCGGATGCTGGGGGCCGATCCCGTGCCCGAGACCCGCGGCGAGGCCGACAGGATTTTCCGCATGTTGCGCCACGATCTTGCCACTTCACCCGAGGCGCGAGAGGTGGCGCAGCTGGTGCTGAGCCAGCGTCCGGCGGGAACGCCGCGCTCTGTCCAGACGATGATCACCGCCGATGCCGTGGCGATGCTGCCGGGCTGGGCAGCGAGCATGCTCAATCTCCAGCGCCCGCTTCTCACCGCCCTGCCCGCCCGCGCCGCAACCTGGGGCATGGGCCGCACCCTGCGCTGGGCCTTCCGGCAGGACGCGCCGCGCACTTAGCCTTCAAGGAAGAAAGAACCGATGGCCGAATTCACCTTCTACACCGTCGCCATGAGCCGTGGCCAGATATCGCGCTGGGCGCTGCACGAGGCAGGCGCGGATTACGAGCACGTGGTGTTCGACTGGGCGACGCGGCCCGAGAACTTCAAGGCCATCAACCCGATGAACAAGGTGCCCGCACTGGTGCACCACCATGGCGGCCACGATCACGTCATCACCGAATGCGCCGCGATCAACCACTACCTGGCCGAAACCCACCCCGAGGCCGGCCTGCTTCCCGACAGCCACGAGCGCGCCGCCTATTTCCGCTGGCTGTTCTTTGCCGCAGGGCCGCTCGAACAGGCGGTGATGGCACGCTCGCTCGGCTGGGAAGTGCCCGAGGGCAAGAACGCCACCGCAGGCTTCGGCAGCCTCGAACTCGCGCTGGACGTGATCGGCGGCTGGCTGGCCACCAATGACTTCGCCGCCGGGCAGCGGTTCACCATGGCCGACACCTATGTCGCGAGCCAGTTCATCTGGGGCCTTCGCTTCGGCTGGGTGCCCGAGACGCCCGTCTTCAAGGCCTATGTCGAACGCTGCACCAACCGCCCGAGATATCGCGAGGCGCTCAAGGTCGATGCCGCGATCATCAGAGCCGCCGCGGCGCAGGGCTAGCGGTCAGACAAGCGCGGCGCTTTTGCGCAGGAGCTGATAGGCATCGACCACGGCGGTCAATTGTGCCTCATGGGCGCGGTCCCCGCCGTTGCGATCTGGGTGATAGCGCCGGACGAGTTCGGAATAGCGCCGCCGCAGCCGCGTACGATCCGTGTCCGAGCCGAGGCCCATGACCTCCAGCGCCTGCGCCTCCTCCTTGGAGAAACGCCCCGACATGGCGGTGCGGGCCTGCCGCTCGGCGCGGGACTTGATGCCGCGCGCGCGGGCAGAAATGGCGTCGAGCGGATCGGCATAGTCGGCCCAGCGCGGGCCATCGGCAATACCTGCGGTGGGGCGAAAGACGCGGCTTTCGGTCTCCCACCCGGCGATGGGCGAATGGGCACGCAGGATTTCCTCGGCGCTCATGCCCTCGAACCAGTCGTAGCCCGCGTTGAACTCGCGCACATGATCAAGGCAGAACCAGCGCCATTCACCCGGCCCGTCAAAGCCGTGGGGACGCGCGCCCGGCGCGCGGAATTCCCCCGCCTCGCGGCAGCCGGGAGCTTCGCAGCCGCGCCCTGCGCTCTCGACGCGGCCGTGGAAACGTGGTGAAGGCATAGGCCTTGAGAATGGCGGTTCGGCTCCCAAGTTCCAAGCCCGAACTGCCGCTGCCCGATTGCAAAGAAGGAAAGACCTGATGTCGCTCGCCGAGGAAATGCACGCCCTGCTGACCGAGGCCTTCGCGCCCACCCGCCTCGCGATCATCAACGACAGCGCCAAGCACTCGGGTCACATGGGCGATGACGGCTCGGGCGAATCGCATTTCACCATCGAGATCGAGGCCGAGGCCTTTGTCCCGCTGAACCGCCTCGCCCGCCAGCGCGCGGTGATCGCGGCGCTGGGCGATATCGTCGGCCAGCGGGTGCATGCGGTGGCGATCAAGGCGAGCGTGCCGGAGGCCTGATGCTCAACCCGTCCCTGCGCCTGCGCCGCGCGGCGCGGCTCATCGTGCTCGATCCGCAATGCCGCGCGCTGATGTTCCGCTATGATGTGCCGGGCCGCCCGCCTTTCTGGGTCACCGCCGGGGGCGAATGCGAGCCGGACGAGAGCTTCGAGGATGCCGCAAGGCGCGAATTGCTCGAGGAAACCGGCATCACCGCCGATCCCGGGCCGCAAATCGCGCGGATGACGCCCGAATTCATCACGGTCGAAGGCGAGCCGGTGCAGGCCGACGAACGCTTTTTCCTCGTCCGCGTAGCCGAGGCCGCGATCGACACCAGCCGCCATACGGAACTCGAACAGGCGCTGATGACGCAGCACCGCTGGTTCACGCTCGACGAGCTCGGCGAGTGGCCCGAAGCGGTCTATCCGGTCAATCTGGCCGACATGATCAAGTCGCAAACTGCAAGCTGATTGCCCTCACCCCAAGCGCTCGCTAGTCCTCTTTCGCAAACGGGAGAGAGACATGGATTACGCAGGCAAGGTGGCATGGATCACCGGTGCATCCTCGGGCATCGGCGCAGCACTGGCGCGCGAACTGGCGGCACGCGGCGCGCATGTGGTGCTGTCGGGGCGTGACGAAGCGCGGCTGGGCGAAGTGGCTGCGGATTGCGGCGAGGCGCTGGTGCTCCCCTTCGATGTGCGTGATGACGCGGCCCTCGCCGCAGCCACGGCGAAAGCCATCGCTTGGAAGGGCCATGTCGATATCGCTTTCGCCAACGCGGGCATTTCGCAGCGCAGCCGCGCGCTCAAAACCGATATGCAGGTCTATCGCGACATCATCGCAGTCGATCTCACCGCGCAGATCGCCTTCACCCAAGGGCTGATCGGCCACATGGCGGAGCGCGGTTCGGGGGCGCTCGGGTTCATCTCCTCGATCGCTGGCAAGGTCGGCGTGCCGATGCGCACCGCCTATTGCGCGGCCAAGTTCGGCCTGGCGGGCTATGCCGACGCGCTGCGCGGCGAGTTGTCGCAGACCGGCGTGAGCGTCCACACCATCTACCCCGGCTCGGTCGCCACCAATGTGTCGAGGAATGCGCTGACCGCAGGCGGCGAGCGGCGCGGCAAGTCCGATCCGGCGATCGACAACGGCATCCCGGCCGATGTCGCCGCGCGCCAGATGCTCGACGAAATCGCCGCCGGTACGCGCGAGATCATCGTGGCCGAGGGCGGCGAGAAGGCGATGGGCGAGCTGCGCCGAACGCCCGATGCGCTGTTCGATCAGGTCGCGAACATGGTCGCCAATGGCTATATGGACAAGCTGGAGGCCGCCGAATGAGCCGCTTCGAACAAAAGCGCGTACAACTGCCCAACGGCATCAGCCTCGACATCGTCGACGAAGGGCCGGTCGATGCGCCGGTGCTGATCTTCCTCCATGGCTTTCCCGAAAGCCACCGCACCTGGCGCCACCAGATCGCGCATTTCTCGGATCGTTACCGCTGCATCGCGCCCGACCAGCGCGGCTATCGCGGCTCGTCGAAGCCGCAGGCGGTCGAGGCCTACACGCCCGACAAGCTGATCGGCGATATCTTCCTGCTTGCCGATGTGCTCGGGATCGGCAGCTTCACCATCGTCGGCCACGACTGGGGCGGCGCGATTGCCTGGGGCGTGGCGCTGGGCGGGCAGCATCTGCGGGTGAACAAGGCCATCATCGCCAATGCTCCGCATCCAGCAATCTTCCAGAAACTGCTCTACACCCACCCCGGCCAGCGCGAGGCGAGCCAGTATATCCGCGGTTTCCGCGATCCGGCCAATGATGCGCTGGTCAAGGAGCACGGGCTGACCGGCCTCTTGCTCAAGGAAGTGAAGTGGGATCGCCCCAGCGCGATGGAGCCCGAGGAACGCGACGCGCTGCTGCTCGACTGGCAGAACCGCGATGCGGCCTTCGGTATGCTCAACTACTACCGCGCCAGCCCGATCGACGTGCCGACGATGGATGCGCCCTATGAGATTCCAGCTGGCTACACGCCCCCGCAGCTGCCCAGGCTGACGATCCCGACGCTGGTCATCTGGGCCCTCGACGACCTCGCCCTGCCGCCCGAAAACCTCGCAGGGCTGGAAGATATCATCGATCCGCTGACCATCGTGCGCGTGCCCGATTGCGGCCACTTCGTGCCGTGGGAAGCGCCCGACGCGGTCAACGCTGCGATGGAGGCTTTTCTGGCGGGTTAGGCGGCAAATCCGTTCGTGCTGAGCTTGTCGAAGCACCGCAATTTCCTTCGGATCCCGGTGCCACGCCAAAGAAGAAAAACGGCCCTTCGACAGGCTCAGGGCGAACGGAGATTGCCTAGCCCAGCCACTCCACCCATGCCCCATGCGGGTGGGCATGGGACAGCAAGTGCTCCTCGCCATCATGCGCAGCGCCGTCCCACAGGCGCACCCGCAATTCGTGGCGGAAGGTGGCCGGATCGGTTTCCAGCGCAATCCAGCCGAGCGGGGTGTCGGGTGTGGCCGCCGCGCCCTCGGCTTCGAAGGCTGCGGTGATCCGCGCCTGCGTGGCGGCGGGCAGATATTGCCACATGATAGAATGGAACATGACCCGCGCCGTGCCGGGCTGCGGCGGGCGGGCGAGCATGGCGGCAGCGAAATCGCCCGCGTCGGCGGCGACCAGATCGGGGGGCTGCTCGCCCGCCAGCGCAATCGCGGCATCGATCCTCCCCAGCCGCTCGTCCGCATCGGGCCAGACATAGGCCTTGAGCCGCAAGGCGCTGTCGGGATCGGCCAGATCGATGGGGGCGATATCGCAGCCTTTTACCGCGGTTATGGCAAAACCGGGCGGCGGCGGGGGCGGTGAGGCCCCGCGCCATTCGGGCACGATCCGCATCCTTGATCCCGCCGGGCCGGCTTGGGTCTCCCCGAGCTGGAAGAAATAGCGGTCAATCATGGTGTTGACCCCGGCGCTCGCCCCGATCTCGAACAGATCGAAGCGCGGCGACCCAACCCGCTGCGCCATCCACAAAAGCCCCGCCATGATGCTCGCCGCGCGTCCCGCCTCGTTGGTCTGCGGCGGGCCGTCGAGCCATGGCAGCAGCCGCGCATCGAACCGCTGCGTCAGGTCCAGCACCAGCGCATCGACTGCGGCCTGATCGGTGAGAGCACCGGAATAGACCGCCGCCAGCCGGTGATCCGCGCCGGTCAGCAGGAGATGGTGTAAGCCGCCCGCCAGCCGCAGCGGCATGGCATCCTTCAGCGTCAGCCCCGGCCAGTTCGCGATCCGCCGTCCGGTGGCGGTGTCGCTGGCGCGCACGCCCTCAAGCGCCCTGATCACCCGCGCGGTCGCAGGCGCCCCGTTCTCATCGGCATGGCGCGCCTGCCATTCGAGCGCGGCGGCAAAGTCTTCCAGCCCCATGATTCCCGCTGCGCCAGCCGCCATTTCCATTGCCCTTTTTCGCCCGCACCCCTAAGTGCGCGGGCAATCATGACCATAAGCGGCATTCACGACAATCCCGGACAGCTGACCTTCGCTGTTCCCAAGGGACGCATCCTCGACGAGGCGCTCCCGGTGATGGCGCGTGCCGGGGTGGAACCGGACGCGGAATTCCACGACCCCAAGAGCCGCGCGCTTTCCTTCGCCTGCCTGAGGCCCGACATGCGCCTCATCCGCGTGCGCGCCTTCGATGTGGCGACCTTCGTGGCCCACGGCGCAGCGCAGGTCGGCATTGTCGGCTCGGACGTGATCGAGGAATTCGATTACGCCGATCTCTACGCGCCGGTTGATCTGGGCATCGGGCTGTGCCGCCTGTCGGTCGCCCGGCTGGTCGAAGGCGGGGACGAGCCGCAGGGCGCAAGCCACCTGCGCGTGGCGACCAAATATCCCAATCTCACCCGCCGCCATTTCGAAGCCGCCGGTGTGCAGGCCGAATGCGTGAAGCTTAACGGTGCGATGGAGCTGGCCCCGTCACTGGGGCTGGCGCGCCAGATCGTCGATCTGGTCTCCACCGGCAAGACGCTGAAGGAAAACGGGCTCGTCGAAACCTCGGTGATCCTCGAGATTTCCGCCCGCCTGATCGTCAACCGCACCGCCCTGAAGACCGACCGCCGCGTGGCCGCGCTGGTCGATGCCTTCCGCCGCGATGCCGAGGCGCGGGTCGCATGATCCCGATCCTCTCCACCCTCCAGCCCGATTTCGAGAAGAAATTCGCGCGCATCGTCGATGCCCGGCGCGAGGCGGACAGTGATGTCGCGGGGCAGGTCTCGGGCATTCTGCAAGCGGTGAAGGGGCGCGGCGATGCGGCGCTCGTGGAATATACCCAGCGCTTCGATGGCTATGCGCTCGCCGATGACAGTGACTGGGTGATCACCCGCGAAGCGTGCGAGGCGGCCTACAACGACCTTGCCCCGGATCTGCGCGAAGCACTGGAACTCGCCGCGGCGCGCATCCGCGCCTATCACGAGGCCCAGCTTCCGGCTGACCGCGATTACACCGATGCTGCGGGCGTGCGCCTCGGCGCGATCTGGCGGGCGGTGGATGCCGCCGGTCTCTATGTCCCCGGCGGGCGGGCGGCCTATCCCTCCTCGCTGCTGATGAACGCGATCCCTGCGCGGGTCGCGGGGGTCGGGCGGCTGGTGGTCGTCACCCCCACCCCCAAGGGCCAGACCAATCCGCTGGTGCTCGCCGCCGCGCATATCGCAGGCGTGGACGAGATCTGGCGCATCGGCGGCGCGCAAGCCGTGGGCGCGCTCGCCTATGGCACGCAGCGCATCAAGCCGGTCGATGTCATCACGGGCCCGGGCAATGCCTGGGTGGCCGAAGCCAAGCGCCAGCTTTACGGCGTGGTCGGCATCGACATGGTGGCAGGGCCGTCCGAAATCCTCGTGATTGCCGACGGCAAGAACGATCCCGACTGGATCGCGGCCGATCTGCTCAGTCAGGCCGAGCATGATCCGACGTCGCAATCGATCCTCATCACCGATGATGCGGGCTTTGCGCGGCAGGTCGAGGATTGCATCGATTTGCAGATCCCCCGGCTCTCCACCGCCAAGACGGCGCGCGCCAGCTGGGATGCGCACGGCGTGATGATCGTCGTCAACGATCTCCTCGCCGAGGCGCCGGCGCTGGCCAACCGCCTCGCCGCCGAGCACGTGGAAATCGCGGTTGACGATCCCGAGCCCTACCTCAAGGCGATCCGCCATGCGGGCAGCATCTTCCTTGGGCGCATGACGCCCGAGGCGGTCGGCGATTATGTCGCCGGGCCCAACCACGTGCTCCCCACCGGCAGGCGCGCGCGCTTTTCGAGCGGGCTTTCGGTGCTCGACTTCATGAAGCGCACCAGTTTCCTCGGCCTTGACGCGGCCTCCTTCAACACCATCGGCCCTGCTGCGGCCACCCTCGCCCATGCCGAGGGGCTGCCGGCGCACGCCAAGTCCGTGGAATTGAGAATCCGATGAACCATCCCGCCCGCTCGAAGGCCCGGTCGGCCGCGCGTCTTGCCGCCGTGCAGGCGCTCTACCAGCAGCACATGGAAGGCACCGCCCTCGCCAAGCTGCTCGACGAATTCCACCAGCACCGGCTGGGTCGCGGGATCGACGAGGACGCTTTCGGCGATGCCGAATATGCCGAGGCCGAGGTGCCCTTCTTCGATGATGTGGTGCGCGGCGTGGACGCGCGGCGGGACGAGATCGACGCGATGGTGGCGGGCAAGCTTGCGAGCGGCTGGACCATCGCGCGGCTCGACAAGGCGATGCTGCAGGTGCTGCGCGCCGGCACCTACGAACTCATCGCCCGCGCCGATGTGCCAGCCCCCGTGGCGATCAACGAATATGTCGAGGTCGCCAAGGCCTTCTTCGATGACGGGCAGGCGCGCTTCGTCAACGGCATCCTCGATGCCGTGGCCAAAGAGGTGCGCGAAGGCTAGATAGTCTGCCGCCATGAACGAAACCGAATTCGTCGCCGCCCTGCGCAAGCTGCCGCTCCATCCCGGGGCGCGCGGACTCGAGGATGATTGCGCAGTGCTGACGATCGGCAGCGAGACCCTCGTCATCACCCACGACATGATGGCCGAGGACACCCATTTCCGCCCCCACGCCGACATGGCCGATGTGGCGTGGAAGCTGCTCGCCAGCAATCTCTCCGATCTCGCGGCCAAGGGTGCAGAGCCGGTCGGCGTGCTGCTCGGCCATTCGCTGGGCAGCGATGATGCGCGCTTCCTCGAAGGGCTGGAACAGGGGCTCGTTGCCTATGACGTACCGCTGATGGGCGGCGATACGGTCGCCACCACCGGCACCAGCACCTATGGCATGACCGCCATCGGCCGCGCTGTCCATCTGCCGGTGCCCTCGCGCAAGGGCGCACAGGCGGGCGACGGCGTTTACATCACCGGCCCGGTCGGCCGGGCGATGCTTGGCTATGAAGGCGATCCTGAACACCTTGCCGCCTTCAACCGCCCCGTCCCGCGGCTCGCCGAAGGCATCGCGCTTGCCCCGCTGGTGAGCGCGATGATGGACATCTCCGACGGGCTGCTGCTCGATTGCTGGCGGATGGGCTGGGTCAGCGGCGTGACGCTGGCAATTGAAAGCGCGCTCATCCCAGTGGCCGATCGCGACCGGCTGGACGAATGTGTGCGCTGGGGGGATGATTACGAACTGCTGTTCACCGCGCCCGCCGGCACCGCGCTCCCGCTGCGCGCCCACCGCATCGGCACGGTGAGAGCCCGCGAACACGCCCCGCTGCTGCTTGATGAAGCCCCGCTCGCCGATCCGGTGCGGCTGGGATATCGCCACGGCTGACCCGCCGCATCCTTGCCCGCCCGCGGCGCGCCCCCTGCCAAAACTGGTAAAACCGGCACGAAAGCGCGCTTTTGCCTGTCTCCGAGGCTTGCCAGCCCTCACTCAGCCCCTATGACTGAGCGCCCCTGCGCCCAGGGGATTTCAATGGCGCGCGGGGCTACCCTTCGGGGAAGATAACAAGACGAGAGGGGATAACTCGTGAACCTATTGCTCATTTCAATTGGGCTGGGGGTGGTTGCCATCATCTATGGCATCATCACCAGTAGCCAGGTGCTCGGTGCGAGCGCCGGCAACGCGCGCATGCAGGAGATCGCCGCGGCGATCCAGGAAGGCGCACAGGCCTACCTCAACCGCCAGTACACCACCATCGCCATCGTCGGCGTGGTGGTTGCCGCAATCGTCGCATTCGCGCTCGGCACCACCGCCGCAATCGGCTTCGTCACCGGCGCGGTGCTGTCGGGCGTGGCGGGCTATATCGGGATGAACATCTCGGTGCGCGCCAACGTGCGCACGGCCGAAGCGGCCAGCCAAGGCCTGCAGGCCGGCCTGACGCTGGCCTTCCGTGCAGGCGCGATCACCGGGATGCTGGTGGCCGGCCTTGCGCTGCTCGCGATCGCGGTGTTCTTTGCCGCGATGATCGGGCCGATGGGCCTGTCCGCGTCGAGCCGCCAGGTCATCGACGGCCTCGTCGGCCTTGCCTTCGGCGCTTCGCTGATCTCGATCTTCGCGCGCCTTGGCGGCGGGATCTTCACCAAGGCGGCAGACGTCGGCGCGGACCTTGTCGGCAAGGTCGAAGCGGGCATCCCCGAGGATGATCCGCGCAACCCCGCCGTGATCGCGGACAACGTGGGCGACAATGTCGGCGACTGCGCGGGCATGGCGGCCGACCTGTTCGAGACCTATGTCGTCACCGTCGGTGCCACCATGGTGCTGACCGCGCTGCTGCTGACCAATCTGGGCGATATGCTGCTGCCGATGATGGCGCTGCCGCTCCTGATCGGCGGCGTGTGCATCGTCACCTCGATCCTTGGCACCTATTTCGTGCGCCTCGGCGGCGGGACCAACGTGATGGGGGCCATGTACAAGGGCTTCATCGTCACCGCGATCACCTCGATCCCGGCCATCTACGGCGTGATGATCTATGCGCTGGGTGACATGAACACGATGCTCAACAGCACGCCCGAAGTGGTGGACGCTGCGACGGGCGTGGCAACGGCGACCGCCAACGGCTTCACCGGCATGAGCCTGTTCTACTGCGCCCTGCTCGGCCTTGCCATCACCGGCCTGATCATCTGGATCACCGAGTATTACACCGGCACCAAGTATCGTCCGGTGCGCTCGATCGCCAAGGCTTCGGAAACGGGCCACGGCACCAACGTGATCCAGGGCCTCGCGATCAGCCTTGAGGCGACCGCGCTGCCGACGCTGGTGATCGTGGCGGGCATCATCATCGCCTATGGCCTCGCCGGCCTGATGGGGATCGCCTATGCGGCCACCGCGATGCTGGCGCTGGCCGGCATGGTCGTGGCGCTCGACGCCTATGGCCCGGTCACCGACAATGCCGGCGGGATCGCCGAAATGTCGGGTCTGGACGATAGCGTGCGCGAGAAGACCGACCTGCTCGACGCGGTGGGCAACACCACCAAGGCCGTGACCAAGGGCTATGCCATCGGTTCGGCGGGCCTCGGTGCTCTGGTGCTGTTCGCAGCCTACACCACGGACCTTCGGACCTTCTTCCCGAATGTGGAAGTCGACTTCAGCCTCGAAAATCCGTTCGTGATCGTCGGTCTGCTGCTCGGCGCGCTCCTGCCCTACCTGTTCGGTGCGATGGGCATGACCGCGGTCGGCCGTGCGGCGGGCGACGTGGTGGTGGACGTGCGCGAGCAGTTCGCCAACAATCCGGGCATCATGGCAGGCACCTCCAAGCCTGACTATGCGCGCACGGTGGACCTCGTCACCAAGGCGGCGATCAAGGAGATGATCATCCCCTCGCTGCTGCCCGTTCTGGCACCGGTGGTGGTCTACTTCGTGATCACCGGCATCGCAGGGCAGGCGAACGGCTTTGCGGCGCTGGGTGCGCTGCTGCTCGGCGTGATCGTCGGCGGGCTGTTCGTGGCGCTGTCTATGACCGCCGGCGGCGGCGCGTGGGACAATGCCAAGAAGTACATCGAGGACGGCAATCACGGTGGCAAGGGCTCGGAAGCCCACAAGGCCGCGGTGACGGGCGATACGGTCGGCGATCCCTACAAGGACACCGCCGGTCCGGCCGTGAACCCGATGATCAAGATCACCAACATCGTCGCGCTGCTGCTGCTGGCCGCGCTGGCGCATGGTGCCGCCTGATCAACACTCTGGCCCTCAAGTAGCGAAGCGGTAGGGCCGCAAAGACTCAACCCCGCCGGGAGCGATTCCGGCGGGGTTTATCTTTGCGCGAAGGCCTGTCCCCGCATCGGACAAGCGCCGCGCGCGCTGAGGCTTTCTTAATCGCCTTGTGCCATCACCCCCTCGGAACGCACCGAAAAACGCGGCAGGGCAGGGTTAACGGCAATGGACATGGCACCTGCGGAGAGCTTTCGCACCGGTAGCACGCCTGCCGGAGTGGCGATGCCTGCGCTGAGCGAAATGCGCCTGCTCTCCCCGGCCGAAATCGTCCGGCCCGACTTTGTGGCTTCCTGGCAACAGCTGGTGAACCAAGCCGCCGAGCCCAATCCCTTCTTCGAGCCGTGGTTCCTCATCCCCGCGCTCGATCAATGGGGCACGGCCCAGCGCGTGGTGATCAAGGCGTGGTTCCACGAGGGCCGTCTTGCCGGCCTCGTACCGATCCTGCGCAGCGCCAAATATTACAGCCACGTCGTCACACATGCGACCGGCTGGGAGCACCCCAATGCCTTTTGCGGGGTGCCGCTGGTGATGGCAGGACGGGAAGACGCCTTCTGGCGCACTCTGCTTGCCCATTTCGACCGATCGGCCCGCCGCGCGCTGTTCCTGCATCTGCCGCTGCTGCCCGCCGAAGGCCCGGTCCAGGCCGCGCTCGGGCGGGTGCTGCACGAACAGCGGCGCGCCCACTACACCGCCGGGGAAGCGAGCCGCGCGCTGCTGACCGGCGAGACCAGCGCGGCGGCCTATCTCGAAGGTGCGATGAGCGCCAAGAAGCGCAAGGAGTTGCGCCGCCAGCACAATCGCCTTGCCGAAGAAGGCCCGGTCATCTTCGAGCGGCTGGAGGGCGACGAAGGCCTCGCCGCGTGGACCGCCGAGTTCCTCGCGCTTGAAGCCGCAGGATGGAAGGGCGAGGCAGGATCGGCCCTTGCCAGCGCGCCCGATACGCGCGCCCTGTTCGAACAATCGCTGACAGGCGCTGCCGCAGCCGGGCGGCTCGAACGGCTGGCGCTCCGGCTCGACGGGCGCGCGATCGCGATGCTCGTCAACTTCATCACGCCGCCGGGCGCCTACAGCTTCAAGACCGCCTTCGACGAGGACTACGCGCGCTTTTCGCCCGGCATGCTGCTTCAGCTTGAAAACCTCGCGCTGCTGGAACGGCCCGATATGCGCTGGGCCGATAGCTGCGCGGCCGAGGGCCACCCGATGATCGAACGCCTGTGGCGCGACAAGCGCCGCGTGGCGAGCTGCAACATCGCCATCGGCGGCCCGTTGCGGCGCGCATGCTTCCGCCTGCTGATGGCGTGGGAAACACGCAACCGGAACTCCAGCCCAAGGAGCCCATCATGAACGCACCCGCCCACTTCACCGACGCACTGGCCGCACCTGTCTTTGCAGGGCCAGCGCGCGCGCGGTTTGCCGCCCATTACCCCGAGAAGCCGCATATCCTCGCGCACAATCTCACCAGCCACCCGCTGCTCGAGATCGAGGCGCTGGCCCAGCTGGCCGAAAGGCTGCCGATCCGGAGCGTGGAGTACAATCGCGGCGATCTGCCGATCGGCGTGGACGGCAAGCCGGGCTCGAACGGGATGACCATCGCCGAAACCATCCGCAAGGTGGCCGAGACGGAGAGCTGGGCGGTGCTCAAGAACATCGAACAGGTGCCCGCCTACGAAGACCTGCTGCTCGGCCTGCTCGAGGAAATCCGTCCCGAGATCGAAGCCGCAACCGGCGCGATGCTGACCCCGCAGGGCTTCATCTTCGTCTCCTCGCCGAACTCGGTCACGCCCTACCACTTCGATCCGGAGCACAACATCCTGCTCCAGATCCGCGGGACGAAGGTGATGACCCAGTTCCCGGCGGGCGACGCCCGCTTCGTGCCGGACACGGCGCACGAGACCTACCACTCGGGCGGCCCGCGCGAATTGCGCTGGGACGAGAGCTTCCTCGGCGCTGGCACCGAATTTCCGCTAAGCCCGGGTGATGCGCTGTTCGTGCCGGTGATGGCGCCGCATTTCGTGAAGAACGGCCCTGCCCCCTCGGTCTCGCTGTCGATCACCTGGCGCTCGGAATGGTCCTATCGCGAGAGCGATGCGCGGATCTTCAACGCGATGCTGCGCGACCGTGGTTTCAGCCCCAAAGCCCCGGGACGCTTTCCGCAGCAGAACTATGCCAAGGCCTATGCCTTGCGGGTGATGCGCAAGCTCGGCTTGACCGGCTGACGCCGGTTCAGACCTCCCGCCACCAAAGGTGGCCGCAAACAAAGGGTCGGCTTGACGGGGACGTAAGCCACAAGCATGGCCATGCGCCATGAATGACACGCCCACCAACGAAGATCTGGTCGCAGGCCTGATCCGCCTGCTCACCGTCGAAAAGCGCGCCGCCGACGTCTATTCCGGACCGCCCCAGGCCGACGGGATCGGGCGCGTGTTCGGCGGGCAGGTGCTCGCGCAGGCCTTGCAGGCGGCGCAGGCCACCGTCGCGGATGGCAAATGCGCCCACTCGCTCCACGCCTATTTCCTGCGCGGCGGGCGCGAGGGAGCGCCGATCGAATATCGCATCGAGCGCGACTTCGACGGGCGCAGCTTTGCCAACCGCCGCGTGGTCGCCTCGCAGGAGAACGAGGAGGGCATCGCCGTGCCGATCCTTAACCTCACCGCCAGTTTCCAGCAGCCCGAGGAAGGGCTCGTGCACAACGATTCGCCGATGCCCGATGTGGCCCGTCCCGATGATCTGCGCCCCGATATGGAGCTGCGCCGCGAGATCGTAGCACAGTGGGGCGACAAGTTGAGCGAGGAGCAGCGCCGCATGATGCTGCGCCCGCGTCCGATCGAGATGCGCACGATTGATCGCCTGCACTGGATGAGCAGCGAGCCGCGCGAATCGCGCGCCCACACCTGGTTCAGGGTCTGCGCCCCGATCGCCGGCGCGGCCGATACGCCCGAACTCCACCGCACGATCATCACCTATGCCAGCGACTACACCCTGCTTGGCACCAGCGCGCTGCCGCATGGCCTCAGCTGGATGCGGGACGAGCTGGTTGGCGCGAGCCTCGATCACGCGATCTGGTTCCACAAGGATGCGCGCGCCGACGAATGGCTGCTCTATGCCACCGACGCCCCGTGGAGCGGTGGCGGTCGCGGCTTTAACCGCGGGCGGATCTTCAATCTTGCCGGCGAGCTGGTGGCGAGCGTCGCGCAGGAAGGCATGATGCGCAAAAGGGTGAAGGGATAGCCGCAAGCTTGCCTCGCGCGCTGCGCTGGCCGATAGGATTCCGGTGCCGCGGATCCTCCCCTTCCATCTGATACTGGCCAACAACCTGCTGCAGAACGTGATCAATTTCACGGTCTGGTTCGCGCTGGTGTTCTGGGCCTTTCTCGAGACCCGTTCGGTCTTCGTCACCGGCATGATCGGCGGGATCCACCTGCTCTTCACTGGCGCGCTGGCGATCTGGTTCGGCAGTCTGGTCGATCACCACCGCAAGCAGCGCGTCATGCTGGCATCGAGTGCGGCTTCGTTGGCGTGCTATTGCGCGGCTCTGGCGCTGTGCCTGCTGACCCCGGCCGAGACCCTGACCCGCACCGCGGGCGCACCCTTGTGGATCCTGATCATCCTCACCATGCTCGCCGTGATTGCCGGCAATCTGCGCATGATCGCCCTGCCCACGCTGGTCACGCTGCTGGTGGCCGAGGACGGGCGTGACAAGGCCAATGGTCTGGTCGGCATGGTCGGCGGGATCGGGTTTCTCGTGACATCGGCGATCAGCGGCTTTCTGGTCGCGTGGGACGGAATGCGGGGGACGCTGATCCTCGCCATCATCGGCACTGCCCTCGCCTTCGCGCATATGCTGACTGTCGGGATCGACGAGCCACACGCGCGGTCGGACACGCCGGAGAGCCGCAACCGGATCGATCTGCGCGGCACGGTGCGGGTGATCGGCGCTGTGCCGGGCCTGTTCGCGCTGATCATTTTCGCCACCTTCAACAATCTGCTCGGCGGCGTGTTCATGGCACTGATGGATGGCTACGGCCTGTCGCTGATGAGCGTCGAGGAATGGGGCCTGATGTGGGCCCTGACGTCCTGCGCCTTCATCGCCAGCGGCATGGTGATCGCGCGCGTCGGGCTGGGCGCGAAGCCGCTGCGGCTGCTGCTGCTGGTCAACCTCGTGACCTGGCTGGCCGCGAGCCTGTTCACGATCCAGCCGTCGATCGTGCTGCTGGTGATCGGCTGTGTGGTGTGGATGTTCTTCGGCCCCTTCGCCGAAGCCGCCGAGCAGACGACCTTGCAGAAGGTGGTGCCCTACGAACGCCAGGGCCGCGTTTTCGGCTTTGCCCAGTCGGTCGAACAGGCCGCCTCGCCATTGACCGCCTTTCTGATCGGGCCGTTCACGCAGTTCGTGGCGATCCCCTTCATGACCACCGGCGCGGGCGCGGCGCTGATCGGCGACTGGTTCGGCATCGGGCCGGATCGCGGCATGGCACTGGTGTTCTGCCTGACCGGCGTGCTCGGGGTCGGACTGACACTCGCGGCCTTCGGCTCGCGTGCCTATCGCGACCTTGCCGAGGCCTATGCCGCGCCGGGAACCCCCGCCCTCGCCCCCGACGCGGACGCCGGTGAAGACGGGGGACCAGCCTGACCTGCGCTCAGTGCGCCAGCAGGATCGGCAGCTTCGGTGCGCTCAGCATCTGGCGGGTCACGCCGCCCAGCAGCATCTCCGCCAGCCGCGTATGGCCATAGGCGCCCATCACCATCAGCCCGCAGTCGCGCATCTGCGCCGCCGAAAACAGCGTGTCGCCGATCTTGGCCTCGCCGCGCGGCACCTCGACCACTTCGCAATCGATCCCGTGACGGCTGAGATATTGCGCGCCTTCGAGCGCGGGGACATCGAAGCGCGGCTTGTCCGCATCCTCGGCCACGCTCACCAGCCACACCTTGCGCGCGGCGGCGAGCAGCGGGACAGCGGCGCGCAGGGCATGGGCAGCCTCGGCCGAGCCGTTCCACGCCACCATCACCGGAGCGGTGACATCGAAGCTGCCCGCATTGCCCGGCACCACCAGCACCGGGACCGGCGAACGCAGCACCAGATCGCCCACCAGAGCGGAGGGCCCGTGCCCGTCAAAACCGACATCCGCCGGGCCGACGATCACCACATCGGCAAGCGGCGAATGTTCCAGCAGGCGGTGAACCGCCATCCCGTAGAGAAACCGCCAGTCCCACGCGACATCCTCGCTCGCCAGCCGGGCTTCGATCTGGGCGCGCAGCTGCTCGGCGCTTTCCTTGATCACCGGCATCGCCGCCGCGATCGCCGAGCCGTAGAAGTCGCCCGGCGCAAAGATCTCGTAATTGATCGCCTGAAGGCAGGTGACATGGCCGCCCGTGGCCCGCGCCAGATCCAGCGCGACTTGCAGGCGGGCATTGAAGGCCTTGTCGTGATCGACGTGAAGCAGAATCGATTTCATGACTTTTCTCCCACTGATGAAAGCAGGATTGCGCCCTTGCCGCGCGGTGCGCTTTGACCGCGATCAAATTTGCCGCGCTTGCGCGGCCCACTTGCCAGCCGCGCGTCGGCGGTTCATCTTTGCGTCCAAGGGAGAGGAACCCATGCAGATCACGCGCCATCCGCCGGTGAAGACCACGCTCGAGCCGTCGAACCACCCCTATCTCACCGGCCCGTGGACGCCGTTGCACGAGGAAGTGGATGTCGCCGAACTGACCGTGCTGGAAGGCGCGATCCCGCCCGACATCGACGGCATCTATCTGCGCAACACCGAAAACCAGGTGCACCAGCCGCTCGGCCGCCATCATCCCTTCGATGGCGATGCGATGATCCATCAGGTGAACATTTCGGGCGGCAAGGCGAGCTATCGCAACCGCTTCGTGCGCACCCATTGCTTCGAGGCCGAGCAGATCGCGGGCCAATCGCTGTGGGGCGGGTTGATGGACCCCTGGGGCACAGCCAAGCGCCCCGGCTTTGGCGCGCACGGCGGGCTGAAGGATACCGGCTCGACCGATATCATCGTTCACGCCGGCACCGCCTATGCCACGCTCTACCAGTGCGGCGAGGCATGGATGCTCGACCCCGCCACCCTCGGCAGCCGCGGCAAGGCGCCGTGGGTGCCGCTCGACGGCATCTCGGCCCACCCCAAGGTGGACGAGGAGACCGGCGAGCTGATGTTCTTCAACTACTCGAAATATGCGCCTTTCATGCATTACGGGGTGGTCGACCGCACCGGGAACCTTGTGCACTACACCCCCGTGCCGCTGCCGGGGCCGCGCCTGCCGCACGACATGGCGATCACCAAGAACTGGTCGATCCTCAACGACATGCCGCTGTTCTGGGAAGGGGAACTGCTGGAACGGAACATCCACGCCGCCCGCCTGCACGAAGGCGTGCCGACCCGCTTCGCCCTGATCCCGCGCCATGGCAGCGCCAAGGACATCCGCTGGTTCGAGGCCGAGCCGACCTACGTGCTCCACTGGACCAATGCGTGGGAAGAGGGGGATGAAGTCATCCTCGAAGGCTATCACCAGGCCAAGCCCATGCCCGATCCGCTGGAAGAGATGGGCCGCTACAGCCACATGATGGCCTATGTCGACGAGCATTCCTTCCAGAGCCGCCTCCACCGCTGGCGCTTCAACCTCAAAACCGGCGAGACCCGCGAGGAGCGCCTGTCGGACAGGATCGTCGAATTCGGGATGATCAACCCGGCCTATGCGATGAAGAAGAGCCGCTACGTCTGGTCCACCACCACCCGGCCCGGCTGGTTCCTGTTCAACGGCTATGTCCGCCACGATACCCAGACGGGCGAGGAACAGGTCTACCGCCTGCCCGAGGGCGTCTATGCCAGCGAAAGCCCGATGATCCCGCGCAAGGGTGGGAAGGCAGAGGACGACGGCTACCTCGTCACCTTCCTGATCGACGAGAACACCGGCACGTCCCAGTGCGCGATCCTCGATGCTTCGGACGTCACCAAGGGCCCGATCTGCCGTCTGGCCCTGCCGCACAAGATCTGCTCGGGGACGCACTCGGTATGGGTCGAGCATGATCAGTTGCGCGCCGACGCGCGGTTTCATGCGGAGCGCCGTGCACTGGCGTCATGACACCGGTCGAAGCGCCACGCGCACTCGTCGCCCGCGCGCTTGCGGAAGGAATGTGACAGGCCTAGCCCCCCGCGATTGATCCGATCCGGGGGAATAATGATGAAACTTCGCCTTGTCCTTGCCGCGTCGAGCGCGCTGCTGCTGACCGCCTCGCCCGCCTGGGCCGACCACCACGCCGCTCCCGAGGCTGCCGCCGAGGCGCCCAAGTCCGAGCACGACAAGCTCTTTGCCCTGTTCGACGATGCCGATGCCCGCGAACTGGCGCTCAATCCCCTCAATCGCCTGTTCCGCGGCGAGGACGAGAAGGCCGACCGGCTCGGCGATCTCCTGACCGATTCCGCCTTCCTTGCCGCGCGCACCGACACGCAGCTCAATCTCGCGCTGCTCAGCACCATCGATCGCGCCAAGCTCTCCCCCACCGACCAGCTGGCCTACGACGTGTTCAAATACACCGAGGAGCGCGCGCTGGCGGGGGCCACCGACGAGATGCGCGCGCTCACCGAAGTGCGCCCGCTCAACCACTTCTTCGGTCTGCACACCTTCTATCCCAGCTTTGCCAGCGGCAAGGGCGTCGCGCCGTTCAAGACCCTCGGCAATTACGAGGACAACCTGAAGCGCCACGATGACTACATCACCTTTGTCGACCGAGCGATCGCCAAGTTCCGCGAAGGCATGGCGAGCGGCGTGCTGGAGACCAAGCTGACGGTCAGCATCATGGTCACCCAGCTCGACACCCAGCTTGGCCAGCCGATTGCGGAATCGCAGTTCATGGGGCCAGTGCAGGAATTCCCGGCGGATTTCTCCGAGGCCGACAAGGCGCGGCTGACGGCGGCCTATGAGGCAAAGACCCGCGAGCTCTATGTCGCCAACACGCGCCTCAGGGACTTCCTGCGCGATGAATATCTGCCCAAGGCGCGCGAGAGCGTCGGGCTGGGGCAGATGAAGGGCGGCGACAAGCTCTATGCCCTGCTGGTCGAGGATTCGACCACCCTGCCGATGACGCCTGAGCAGATCCACCAGCTCGGCCTGTCGGAGGTGGCGCGGATCAAGTCCGAGCTCGAAAAGCTCCAGCGCGAGGTGAAGTTCAAGGGCACGCTCACCCAGTTCTTCGACTATGTCCGCACCGATCCCAAGTTCCAGCCCAAGACCCGCGACGGGCTGACGCAGGACTATTACCGCATCGGGCGCGAGGTCGATGCCAAGATCGGCAGCCTGTTCTCGCTGCTGCCCAAGTCGCCGCTGGAAATCCGTCCCTATGATCCCTCGACCGAAAAGTTCGAGGCGGGCGGCTCCTACCAGCCGGGTTCGGCCGATGGCGAGCGGCCGGGGGTGTTCTATTTCAACGCCTATGATCTGCCGAGCCGCCTGACGCCGGGCAATGTCACGCTCTACCTTCACGAAGGCGCGCCGGGGCATCACTTCCAGATCAGCCTCGCGCAGGAGAACGAGGCGCTGCCCGCCTTCATGCGCTATGGCGGCACCACCTCTTTCGTCGAAGGCTGGGCGCTCTATGCCGAGACGCTGGGCAACGAGATGGGCTTCTACAAGAACCCGTGGAACCGCTACGGCACCTTGCAGGACGAACAGCTGCGCGCGATGCGGCTGGTGGTCGATACCGGCATTCACGCCAAGGGCTGGAGCCGCGATCAGGCGATCGATTTCATGATGAACAATTCCGGCATGACCCGCACCGAGGTGATTGCCGAGGTCGATCGCTACATCGCCATTCCGGGACAGGCCGTCGCCTACAAGATCGGCGCGCTCAAGATCCAGGAACTGCGCAAACGCGCCGAGACCAAGCTCGGCACGCGGTTCGACATCAAGGCCTTTCACGAGCAGGTGCTGAACACCGGCGGCCTGCCGCTCAAGGTGCTCGAAGAGAAGATCGACCGCTGGATCGCGGAGCAATCGGCCCGCTGATTATCGCCTCCCGGGCCGGGTCGCAGACTCGGCTCACCGCATCGAGTGCTCCGGTTGCCCGCTCCTGTGGCAGCCGGGGCTTGCGCGTTCATCGGCAAGCAAGGATGAGATGAACACCGCAGCGTGGGCAACACGCCAATAAGGGCCGAACCTCAGGGGATCGCTGGCCCGAAACACAGGAGTTTGATTGATGACCACCCCCGCACGCGCCGTCCGCGCTCCTTTGACGCTGGCGCTGCTTGCCGCGCTCGCCTTGCCCAGTGCGCATGGCCTTTCGGCCCAAGTTCCCGCCGATGACGAGGTGCTCACCACGGTCTACGGCAACCTCCCCGCGATGACCGAGATGAACGAAGGCCCGCGCATCGAGGGCATCATTTCCGCGCGCCAGGGCCAACGCCTGCAGGTCACCGGCGAGGACGGCACCAGCACCATCCTCACGCTCCACCCCGACACCGAAATCCGCACCCGCGGCGGCTTCCTCGGCATCGGCAACAAGACCTTCGACCAGAGCGCGCTGATCAACGGGTTGCCGGTCAAGGTGCGCACCCGCCAGTATGGCGACGGGCTGGTGGCGAGCGAAGTGCGCTTCAACAGCGATGACCGCCTGATCGCGGCGATGATCCGCGGCGGCACCGCGCAGCAATTCGCCCAGCAGGGCGCCGCGATCGAGCAGAACAAGGCCGCCACCGAAGCCCTGCGCGGCCGGCTTGGCGATATCGACAAGTACAATCTCAAGAGCACCACCAACGTCTATTTCGACGTCGGCAAGTGGGTGATCTCGCCCGCGGCCAAGTCGGAACTCTGCGCCGCCGCACGCGAGGCCGAGGCCAATGACAATTCGCTGATGCTGGTGCTGGGCTACACCGATTCCACCGGCTCGCAGGATCTCAATCAGGCGCTCTCGGAAAAGCGCGCGGCCGCCGTGGTCAATCACCTCCAGCAGGTGTGCCGCTGGAAGCCCTACCGGATGCTCACCCCCACCGGGATGGCGACCGCCGACCCGGCCGCCGACAACACCACCGCTGCCGGCCGCGCGCAGAACCGCCGCGTCTCGGTCAATGTGCTGGTGAGCAAGGCGCTCGACGGGCAGTAAGGTGCATGCGGGCGCTGCCGCCAGCGGCGCCCCTCACCCGCCCGCGTGGTAGAAATCATAGACCTTGCGCGCCACGGTCGCGCTCACCCCGGGCGCGCGTTGCAGATCCTCCAGCGCCGCCGCGCGCACCTTGCTGGCCGTGCCGAAATGCAGCAGCAGCGCGCGCTTTCGCGCCGGGCCGATGCCGGGGATCTCGTCGAGCGGCGAGGCGGTGATCGCCTTGGAACGCTTGGCCCGGTGCGCGCCGATGACATAGCGGTGCACCTCGTCACGCAGGTTCTGGAGGTGGAACAGCAGCGGCGAATTCACCGGCAGCAGCTTCTCGCGTCCGTCGGGAAAGTGGAACACCTCGCGGCCCTCGCGCCCGTGATGCGGACCCTTGGCAATGCCGATCACCGCGATGTCATCGGCAATCCCGATCTCCTCCAGCACCGCCATGACGCTGGAAAGCTGCCCCTTCCCGCCGTCGATCAGGATGAGGTCGGGGAGGAGGGTTTCGTGGCCGGCCTTCCGTTCGTCTCGAGCGAAGTCGAGAGACCCCTCGGGCGCATCTGTGTCTCGACTGCGCTCGACACGAACGGGGTCTTCCTCTTCTGCCCACGCCCGAAACCGCCGCGCCATCACCTCGCGCATCATCGCGAAATCGTCATTCGACTGCGCCTCGCGGATGTTGAACTTGCGGTATTGTCCCTTCTCGAAGCCCTCTGGCCCCGCCACCACCATCGCGCCGACCGCCTTGGCGCCCTGGATGTGGCTGTTGTCGTAGATTTCGATCCGCTGCGGCGGGCTGTCGAGTTCGAGGAACTCCGCCAACTCGCGGTTGAGCCTCGCCTTGGTGCCGGTCTCGGCCAGCCGCCGCTCCAGCGCCTCGACCGCGTTGCGCTGCGCCTGCGCCATGAGCTTGCGCCGGTCGCCGCGCTCGGGCACCGACAACCGCACCTTGCGCCCCGCCAGCTCGCTCAAGGCCGCTTCGATCAGTTCGGTCTCGGGTAGCTCGCGATCGACGAGGATGGTCGGCGGCGGCGGCACCTCCTCGTAGAATTGCAGCATCACATCGGCCAGCACCTGCGCCTCGTCGACATCCGCCGTGTGGCGCGGGAACAGCGCGCGGTGGCCCCAGTTCTGCCCGCCGCGGATGAAGAAGGACTGGACGCTCATCTGCCCGTTCTTCGCCGCCAGCGCGAAGACATCGGCATCGCCCAAACCTTGCGCATTGATCGCCTGCGAGCCCTGGATGAAGGTCGCCGCGCGCAGCCGGTCACGCAGCATCGCCGCCGTCTCGAAATCGAGGTTCTCGGCGGCCTCGGCCATCTGGCGTTCGAGATCAGCCTGCACCGCGCCCGACTTGCCCGAGAGGAAATCCTTGGCCTGCCGCACCAGCGCGTCATAGCCCGGCTCGTCGATCCGCCCCACGCAAGGAGCCGAGCAGCGCTTGATCTGGTAGAGCAAGCAGGGCCGGTCGCGGTTGTTGAAGAAGCTGTCGGTGCAGGAGCGCAGCAGGAACAGCTTTTGCAGCGCATTCAAGGTGGTGTTGACGCTGCCCGCGCTCGCAAACGGCCCGTAATAATTGCCCTTGGCCCGCCGCGCGCCGCGATGCTTCTGGATGCGCGGGTAAGCGTGATCGGCGCGCAGCAGGATGAAGGGGAAGCTCTTGTCGTCGCGCAGCAGCACGTTGAACGGCGGGCGGAAGCGCTTGATCAACTGCGCTTCGAGCAGCAACGCCTCGGCCTCGGAATTGGTGGTGATGATCTCCATCGCGCGCGTCTGGCTGACCATCCGCTGGAGCCGCCCCGAAAGCTGGGCGATCTGGGTGTAATTCGCCACCCGCGCCTTCAGCGAGCGCGCCTTGCCCACGTAAAGCACCTCGCCGCGCGCATCGAGCATGCGATAGACCCCGGGGACGGGCTTCAAGACCTTCACCGTCTCGCGGATCGCGTTCACCCCGCCTTCCAGATCGGGCTGGGCCGAGGCGACCGTATAGGCGGCGCGCTCCTCGTTGAAGCGTTCCGCGCCGCGGGGATCATGAGGGGTGCCGGCGGGAGTTCGGGCCATGGCTGCCAGATAGGAAACGGCGCGGGATTTGGCAAAGCTTGTGCAAGTGCAAGGCCCCGCTAATGTGAGCAAAATCGGCTGGGGGGCCTGCAACAGATGAACAAGAGCGACGAACTGCCGCGCACCGTCGGCTTCTGGGGTGCGGCATTGCTGCCGATCAATGGTATGATCGGGGCGGCGATCTTCGCCCTGCCAGCCTTGCTTGTCGCGGGTGTGGGCAGTTTCGCGCCGTGGATGATGCTGGTGGGCGCGCTGCTGGTGCTGCCGATCGCGCTGGTCTTTGCCGCGCTGGCGGGGCGCTTCGAGGCGCATGGCGGGCCAGTGCTCTATGCAACGCAGGCCTTCGGTCCGTTCCTCGGCTTTCAGGCCGGCTGGTCGCGCTACGCCTCAGGCGTGGTGTCGGTCGCGGCCAATTCGCATGTCGCCATCGCCTATCTCGCGGTGCTGTTTCCGGTGCTGGCCGACCCGCTCCTCAAGACCGCAGCGGCGGCAGTGTTCATTATCGCGATCACCGCTATCAATCTTGTCGGGATGCGGGCCTCGGTGGGCGTGCTCGGGCTGATCACCACCGGCAAGCTCGTGCCGCTGATCGGCCTCGTGATCCTCGGCCTTGCCACGCGCGATCCGGCAATCGGCTTCGCCCTGCCAGAATTCGGCGATCTCGAGAGCGTGGTACTCTTGTCCTTCTATGCCTACACCGCCTTCGAGAATGCCACCTTCGCAGCGGGCGAAACCAAGAACCCGCGCCGCACCATCCCGCGCGCGCTGATGACGACGCTCGCCGCCGTGACGGCGTTCTACATGCTGGTGATCTGGGCCTATCTCGCGGTTGGCCCGGTCGCCGGAGAGGGAGACAACGCGCTCGCTGCCGCCGCGCAGGTGCTGGCCGGACCTGCCGGAGCGATCGCGCTGGCCGTCGCCGCGGTGTTCTCGATTGCGGGCAACACGCTGGGCGGCGGGATCGTCATTCCGCGCATGACCTATGGCATGGCCGAAGGCGGCCTGCTGCCTCCGGTCTTCGGACATATCTCGCCGCGCTTCCTGACGCCGGACGTGTCGATCCTGTTCTTCGGCGCGGTGGCGGTCGGCTTCAGCCTCTCGGCCGGTTTCGCGACGCTCGCGGTGGCGAGCACGCTGTCACGGCTGGTCACCTACCTGCTCACCGCATTGGCCTTGCCCGTGCTCGACCGGCGCGGCGCGGGGCCTGTCCCCGGCTGGCATGACCCGGTCGCCGCGCTGGCGACGGTGGCCACGCTGTGGGTGGCGAGCCAGGCCTCGGGCGAGGCCTACCGCATCCTCGCGCTGATGCTGGCGGTGGGCTGCGGGCTTTATTTCCTCGCCCGGCGCGGCATCGCACCGGCTGGACAAGCCGCCTAGAAGCGCCCAACTGCGAGCGGGTGGAGCAGCATGACGTCATCATCCTCGGCGCAGGCGCGGCCGGGCTGTTCTGTGCGGGACAGGTAGGGCAGCGAGGCCTCAGCGTGGCGCTGCTGGAAAAGGCCGAGGCGCCGGGCAAGAAGATCCTGATTTCAGGCGGCGGGCGCTGCAACTTCACCAATCTGGGCGCGGGGCCGGGGAATTATCTCTCGGTCAACCCCCATTTCGCCAAGAGCGCGCTGGCCCGCTACACGCCGGCGGATTTCATCGCGCTGGTCGATCGCTACGGGATCGCGTGGCACGAAAAGACGCTGGGGCAGCTGTTCTGCGACGGCTCGGCGAAGCAGATCGTGGCGATGCTGCTCGATGAATGCCCGCCCGACAATGTGACGCTGACCTGCGGGGTAGAAATCGCGAGCGTGGCGCGCGGGGACGATGGCGCCTTCACCGTCACCGCCGCCGATGGTCGCCAGTGGCAGGCGCCGGCGCTGGTGATCGCCACCGGCGGGCCCTCGATCCCCAAGATGGGGGCGAGCGACTTTGCCTATGGTCTGGCCCGGCAGTTCGGCCTCAAGGTGGTCGAGCCGCGCCCTGCCCTCGTGCCGCTGACGCTGGGGGGCGAGGATGTACTGTTCCGCGAGCTGTCGGGCGTGGCCGCGCCGGTACGCGCGCGAGCCGGGAAGAGCGAATTCGCCGAGGCCGCGCTGTTCACCCACAAGGGCCTGTCCGGCCCGGCAATCCTGCAGGTCTCCTCCTATTGGCGGCATGGCGAGGAGATCGGGATCACCTTCCTGCCAGATGCCGCCACCGACTGGCTGCTGGATGCCAAACGCGACCGTCCGCGCACCCACCTGCGCACCCTCCTTCGCGAGCGCCTGCCCGACCGGCTCGCTGATGCGCTGGCGGATCGGCTGGCGCTCGAACGCGATTTGGGGAACCTGTCTGACAAAGACCTGCGCGCCGCCCAGGCGAAGCTCGCCGACTGGCGCTTCGCCCCCAATGGCACCGAAGGCTATGCCAAGGCCGAAGTCACCGCCGGCGGGATCGCAACGGCGGAGCTTTCCAGCCGCACCATGGAAGCAGCGAAAGTCCCGGGCCTCTATGCCATTGGCGAGGCGGTGGATGTGACCGGATGGTTGGGCGGCTACAATTTCCAATGGGCCTGGGCGAGCGGCCATGCCGCCGCCGAGGCGCTGGCCGAGGCTGCGCAAACGTAACAATCTTGCGCCTGCACTTCCCTCACGGCAATTCTTGCCGCTTGCGTCAAGTTGCTTTGCGCGGGCCAAGCGCCTAGCCCTTGTTCCAGAGCCCGAAAACGGGCCGAAGCCGCCACACCACGGGGGCGGTCAGCTGGAGAGACCCTTGCGTCAGTTGCAGGGCATGGATTCCTCGTTCGTTGCGCTGGAATCGCCGAATTCGCCGATGCATATCGGTTCTGTCCTGATCTATAATCCGGCCACGGCCCCGGGGGGCTTCGTCCGGTTCAAGGACATTCTCCAGTTCATCGGATCGCGCATGCAATTGTCGCGCACCATGCGCCAGCGGCTGGTGCGCGTGCCGTTCGATCTCGATTACCCCTACTGGATCGAGGATCCCGATTTCGATCTCGAATATCACGTGCGCCACGTCGCCCTGCCCAAGCCGGGGGACTGGCGGCAACTGTGCATCCAGGCCGCGCGCATCCATGCCCGCCCGCTCGATCTGAACCGGCCCCCATGGGAATTCACCGTGGTTGAGGGGCTTGATGCGGTCGAAGGCTATCCGCCCGGCTGCTTCGCCTTCGTCACCAAGGTCCACCATGCCGCGATCGACGGGATGAGCGGGATCGATCTGATGGAGGCGCTCCACACGCTCACCCCCGATGCAGGTCCCCCGTCCAAGCCCGATACCTGGAAGCCCGAGCGCATTCCCGGACCTGTCGAGCTGCTCGGCAAATCCTATGTCAACGCCCTGCTCAATCCCTTGAAGCAGGCGCAGGTCGCGGCCAAGGCGGTGCCAGGGGTGGCAGGCGTGATCAAGGGGCTGGTGGCGCGCGAATTCAAGCTCAGCACCGATCTCGTGCCGCCGCGCACGCGCTTCAACCGCACCATCTCGCCGCACCGCGTGGTCGAGGGGCGGACCTTCGATCTCGCCCAGTTCAAGTCGATCCGCGCCCTGCTGCCGGAAGCCAAGGTCAATGACGTCGCGATCGCGGTGATCGGCGGGGCGCTCAACAAGTATCTCACCGCCAAGGGCGATCTGCCCAAGAGCACGATGACCGCGATGGCGCCGATCTCGGTGCGCTCGTCCGACGAGAAGGGCGACATGGGCAATCAGGTCGCCGCGATGATCGCCCCGCTCGGCACCCATATCGCCGATCCCGCCGAACGGCTCGCCTATGTCTACAGCCAGACGGGCAATTCCAAGGCGATGACCAATGCGCTGGGCGCGCGGCGGATGACCGAGGTGAGCAAGGTCAACCCGCTGTTCTACATGGCGCTGGGCGCGCAGCTGTTCAGCCGGGTCAGCCTCGCCCACCGGCTGGCGATGCCGTTCAATACGGTGGTGACGAATGTGCCCGGCCCGCCGGTGCACATCTATTCGAGCGGCGCGCGGCTGGAATCGATGTCGCTCTCGCTGATCTGCCTCACCGACGGGCTGGGCCTTGCCCATGTCGTGCAGTCCTATGTCGATGAGGCCTATATCAGCTTCACCGCCTGCCGCGACATCATGCCCGATCCGGAATTCTATTCGCAGTGCCTGCAGGATTCCTTCGAGGACCTGCTGGCTGCGGCACAGGCGCTGAGGTCTGCCAAGGCCGCCGCGCCCGCGCCCGCGCCGAAGAAAACCAGAAAACAGCCCGCGAAGACGGGTCGCAAATCGCAGGAGAAGCAATAATGGCCAGCATCGCAATGACACGCGCCGCAGAGCCGCCGCACCGCTTCTGGACGCTGGCGGAAGGCCGCGCGATGATCGAGCTGGGGCTGTTCTATGCCGCGCGCCCGCTGATGGCCACGCTGCCCAAGGGCGATGGCCATGCGGTGATGACCCTGCCGGGCTTCATGGCCTCCAATTCCTCCACCGTGCCGATGCGCGGGGTTCTGGGACGGCTTGGCTATGACGCCCACGGCTGGGCCTCGGGGCGCAATATCAAAGTCGACAATGCGCTGATCGGGCGGCTCGAACAGCAGCTTTCGGGGCTGTTCAAGGCGAGCGGGCGCAAGGTGTCGCTGGTCGGCTGGAGCCTTGGCGGGGTGCTGGCGCGCGAGCTTGCCAAGCTGCATCCGGAAAAGGTGCGGCTGGTGATCAGCCTCGGCAGCCCGATTTCCGATGATCGCGGCCACACCAATGCCGCGCGCCTGTTCGAACTGCTCAACGGCAAGGAGCCCGAGCCGATGCAGGGCGGGCGGTTCCGCGGGCTCGATCAGGCCCCGCCGGTGCCCACCACCTCGATCTTCACCCGCACCGACGGGATCGTCCACTGGCGCGGCTCGGTGCAGCATCCCGACAAGGCGAGCGGCGGCCACCCGACCGAGAATATCGAGGTTCACGCCAGCCATTGCGGCCTCGGCGTCAACCCGAGCGTGATGGTCGCCATCGCTGACCGGTTGGCGCAGGCCGAAGGGCAATGGCAGCCCTTCGCCCCCGCGCCCGCCCACCAGTGGATGTTCCCGAAGACGGACATCCACTGACGCCCGCCTGACGGCTCTGCGCCAGTCAGAACAGCTTGCGCAGATCGATCCCGACATAGAGCCCGATCGGATCGATCAGGAACGGCTGGTAATTGATCGGCGTGTTCCCCGCCTCGTCCCGCACGCGGCGCTGGGCATCGAACAGGTTGTCGGCGCGCAAGGATATGCGGGTGTCCTTCAGGAAGCCTTCGTTTTTGCCGGTAATCTCGCCGATATTGGCGAAGATGCGCAGGTTGAAGGTGACGATATCGTCGAAGAACAGATCGGTGCTGCCCGGCAGGCCCGAACCATCGATGCGGGTGGTGCCGGTGTAGATCCCCGACAGACGCATGCCCACGCCCTTGCCGAACAGACCCGCTTCCAGCCGGCTCGAATGGCGCGGCAGGCCGAAGGCGCCGGTGGCCTGCCCGTCGAGCTGGTCGAGCGGGTTGAGGCCGTTCGCGATCAGGATCTCGTTGTCGAGTTCGATCGCATGGGTGAGGTTCACGAAGTAGCGGAAGCCCTGGAAGTTGCGGCCGCCAGCCAGCGGATTGAAGGCCGGAGCCCCGCCACCCGCGGGTGCCCCGCCACCGGGACCGCCAGCCGCAGGCGCGCCGCCCGCCTGTGCCGGAGCAGGCATCATCGCGCAAAAGCGCTGCTGGAACTGTGCCAGCGCCTCGGGCGGGATCGTGCCGTCGGGCGCGCGCGAACGGTCGATCGCCATCTTGATGAAGGCCGGATCGACGCCGGGAAGCTCGGCCGAGACATCCTCGCCGCGCTCGATCTTGCCGATCAGTTCGGCAATCGCCTTGGTGCCATCGGGGCCGCAGGCCCGCTCGCGGAAGGCCGCCATCGCCGGATTGGCCGCAGGCCCGCCCGCAGGCGCACCACCAGGCGCAGCCGGTGCACCACCGCCGCCAGCCGGAGCGCCGCTCCCGCCTGCCGGTGCGCCCATCATCATCGACGGATCGAAGCTGCAGATACGGGTGCGGAAGCTCGCGAGACGGGCCGGATCGACCTTGCCGTCCGCGCCGCGCAGACGCGACAGCATCGGCGCAAGGCGCGCCGGGTCGATCCCCGGGAATTCGGCGGACAGGTCCGCGCCGCTATCGATCGCGGCGACCAGCTTTTCGAGGAAGGCAAGGCCATCATCGGCACACAGGCGCGTGCGGAAGGCCATGAACTGCTCGCGCTGCTCAGGGCTCGGCATGCCGCCGCCAAAGCGCGGCGGTCCGCCGGCAGGTACCCCTGCCGCAGGCGCTGCCGGAGCAGGGCCGGTGGTGGGCGGAGCAGGCGTCGCGGCTGCCGGAGGCCCGCCCGCGCCAGCAGGAGGCCCGCCAGCGCCAGCCGGACGCCCGCCGCCACCAAAGCCGCCGCCGCCGCCGCCGGGGCCGCCGGGGCCGCCGCCCGCAGGCGCGCCGATGCTGCCATTGGTCGACAAGATGAACTGCACCCGGTTCGCCCGCGTTTCGGCAAAGCTTACCGAACGCCGGTCAACCGCGGTCAACCGGCCCGTCGCATCGCGCGTCACACGGCCGGGGAACGCCGCTTCGATTTCCGGCGTGATCTGCGGGAAGGGGCTCACCACATTGTCCGAACGGTTGCGGATATATTCCACCGTCAGACGGGTGTTCTCCCAGAACGGCAGCGACCAGTTCGCCGCAAATTTCCAGTCGCGCTGGGTTTCGGCCGGAAGCGCAGGGTTGCCGCCGATGGTGACGTCCGCCAGCACCGTCTCGCCGCGGGTGAAATCGAACACCGGAACGTTGAAATTGGTGATCACCGGATTGCCCAGCGCGCCCAGCCCCGGGGCCACTTCGCGCCAGATATAGGTGGCCGAGAGGTCCAGCCCGTCGATGGGCGACCAGTTGAGCCCCGCATTCCAGTCTCCCAGCACGCCGAAGTCGCTGAGATCCTCGATCCCCGCCTGCAGGTTGAGCGTGAAGGTGCCCAGCGCATCGGCCACGCCCGCGCGGCGGCTGGTGATCGGGATCACCACATTGGCGCCGGTCGAAAGGTTGCGGCGCGTCAGGGTGACGTTCTGCATCGACCGCGTGTCGCTGCTCTCGATCTGCTGCCAGTCGAGCCCGGCATCGAAGGTCGCCAGCACTTCGCCCGCAGGCAGTTCGCCGAGCGGTCCTTCGAGCGTGGTGCGCGACTGGCCGGTGATGTTGCGGCTGCGGGCGACATCGAAGCCCGCATCGGCATCGGTCGGCAGCGGGCCGGTGGGCGGCAGGGTGCCCGCCAGCGCGGCCGCGACCAGACCGCGCGTGTCGAAGCGGCGATCGATCTCGGTCTCGCTCTCGGTCAGCGTTGCATCGAAGGTGGTGGTGAAGCGGAAATTGTTGATCGGCTTGGTCAGCGATCCGGCCGTGGCAAAACGGTCGGAGGAATTGCGGCGGGCGAGCGGTGTCTCCTCGCCGAAGGTGCGCACCACGCCGGGCTGGGCGGGATTACTGCGCAGCACCACGGTGTTGAGACCATCGAGGCTGCGGGTCTCGTTGCGCTGGTAATTGAAGTTCGCGCTGAGCGAGGTGCCGCTTTCGATATAGGCCTTGGCCCAGCTGACATTGGCTTCCGCCCCGAAGGTATCGGCGGCCAGACTGCGGTTTTCGGCCTGCGCCGGATCGCCCGCCACGCCCGAGACCGAACCCGGCGTCTGGATCACATTGCGCTCGTCCTCGGTCAGCAGCGAGGAATCGCTCACTTCAAGGTCGATGTTGAAGCGCCCGCCATCGGCGATGCGCAGCGTGCCGAAATCCTGCTCGGTGCGGGTAAAGCCCCCGCGCGAGGGGGTCTCGAACTCCAGCTCGACTTCGCGGTTGGAGTAGTTTTCCTTGAGGATCAGGTTGATGACGCGGCGATCGGGCGGAAAGCCGAAACGCTGGGCGACTTCCTCGGGAAACACCTCGACCCGCGCGAGCGCCTCGGGCGGATAGGATGAGAATTCGCGGAAGCTGCCGATGCGGATGCCGTTGACGAGGATCACCGGCATCCCGCCGCCCCCGCGCCCGCGGGCCGAGCCGGTCTGCGCGCTGATCTGCGCGATGAGATCGGTGATCGAGGTTACGCCCTCGGCCGCAATCGCCTGTTCGTCGAGCTGGAGCAGCGGGGCCTGTTCGACCAGCAGCTGGCCGCGGATGCGCTTGCCGCTGACGATGATCTGATCGGCCGAGACCGCCGTGCCGCTGGCGCTGTCGGGCTCTTCGTCCTGGGCCGGTTGCGGCACCGCCACCGGCTGGGGCTGAGCGGCTGCGTTCAGGGTCGCATTGGCGCTGGCGAGCACCGGCATGGCAACGGCCAGCGAGGCAGCGCAGGTGCCGGCGCGCAACAAAGCGCGGGAAAGCGGCGAGAGGTTCATGGTGTCCCTTCAAATCACAAAAGTCAGTCAGGCCGGCTTTTGCCGGTCCCGGCTTCGCGGGGATGGCACATGCTGTGCCCCAAAACCGCTACGAAGCGAACCCGAATCGGGCTTCATGCGGCCCTTAAAGCTGGAGCCTTCCCTTTTGGTTCCCGCATCGCTAAAGCGCGCTTGAATTTCGACCGGCGTATTGTGCGCCGCGGCATAAACATTCGTCAGACTCAAAGGAATTTCATGGCCAAGGAAGAACTCCTCGAAATGCGCGGGCGCGTGGTTGAGTTGCTGCCCAATGCGATGTTCCGGGTGGAGCTTGAAAACGGCCATGAAGTGCTCGGCCACACCGCAGGCAAGATGCGCAAGAACCGCATCCGCGTGCTGGTGGGTGACGAGGTGCTGTGCGAGCTGACGCCATACGATCTCACCAAGGCGCGCATCACCTATCGCTTCATGCCGGGTCGCGGCGGCCCCGGCCCGCAATAATTGCCAGCGGCCCTGATGGGCGCGCCGCACCTCACGCTCGCCTCGGCTTCGCCCCGTCGGCGCGAATTGCTCGCGCGGCTGGGCCTT
>Ga0315900_10000860_pt1 | contig 49634 bp, 64 predicted proteins | sample LakEriMetagenome_FD_203521 | JGI IMG/M metagenome (GOLD analysis project Ga0315900, IMG submission 203521) | Freshwater fungal communities from buoy surface, Lake Erie, Ohio, United States - Buoy 12 MA114 | ecosystem: Environmental > Aquatic > Freshwater > Lake > Lake biofilm | place: USA: Lake... | reverse complement strand
GGGACTAATCCCAATACATTTGATTGTGACACTGATAAAAATAATCACGCTCTAGAGCAACCATGTCTTCATAGTCAACTCTGTAGTTGAACATGGGATTGCCACCAATAGAAATTCTAACATAACTTGCTGGCGCCCACTCTGGCCCAGGCGTTTGTTTTTTGTACTGTATGAACCAGGCATTGCTGTTGTGTTGGAATGTGTGTCCTTGCTGGTTGCGCCAGTTGGCCACAATGTCAGCAAACACTGCCTGTGGCAAACTCCATGTGTGTGCATGTGCATCACTCACACGTATGCTCAAGTCCACAGACTCGCGATCCTTGAACACATACAATTTTAATGGTTTGGTAAATTCTAACATAACACTACTTATTTGTGGCAGGAGATATAGGATTCGAACCTATGCGTGTCGGAATCAAAATCCGATGCCTTAACCAACTTGGCGAATCTCCAATAAAACTACATGGTGGATGAGAGTAGAGTCGAACTACCACTTGACTCCGTATGAAGGAGGCGCACTACCATTATGCTACTCATCCTGGGGTGCATGATGGGGGTCGAACCCACGCATATCGGAATCACAATCCGAGGTCTTAACCACTTGACGACACGCACCATATAGGAGCACTCTCAACAGCAGGCCTAGAAGGCAATCTGGTTGCTGAAACTTTTGCATCTGCAGATACTAGGTTTCTTCTTCCGCTTTGACTTACGCCAAGAATGCTTTTATATGGTAGGGGTGTTCGGGAACGATCCGAATTTTACTGGTTAAAAGCCAGTTACTTCACCTTAAAGTTTCACCCCCATAGGTTTGGGTATCTTATCACTGTCCATCGGGACTCTCCTTTAAAAATCTGGTAGCCTGTAGAGGTTACGATCCTCTGTCGCTCGATTATCAGTCGAGTGCTCTTCCATTGAGCTAACGGGCTAAATTGGTACCGCCATATGGAATCGAACCACAATTTCCAGGTTCGTAGCCCGGTGTATTATCCATTATACTATAGCGATGTTGTTGGTGCCGACTATCGGATTCGAACTGATGACCTATCGCTTACAAGGCGATTGCACTACCACTGTGCTAAGTCGGCATAGTTTTATTTTAATTTCCTACCTTTGGTGTACCCTAAGGACAAAAACTTATCTAGATTATTTTTATGAATTTTTTTATTACCAAATTCATAATGTGTTACCCAACAAGTTCCAAATTGTGAATTTTTAATACCTTTTTGATGTATAGAAGATTTTTCTCCTATTATTCTTTTTGTTTCTTCCGTATGACACTTGCCGGCAAATCTACCAGGCCGACCTTTTAACGAATTTGATATTTTTTTATATATTCGAGTAGCATAGCCAGTATCCTCATCTTTAAGAGTTTTCTGAGTTGCTCTTCCTCTTGCAAGATCCGCGGTTACATTAGGTGTTTTACCATTCATCCCATACAGATTTTTACCGGTATTATTAATATAATCAAATCCGCCAAACCCACCTATTTTTAAATTATAGGTGTTATTTTCACTGAGAAAATCTTCGTTTACTATTTCGGCTTCTTTGGCATACATGAGGTCAGGATTATCAAATATATACAAAATTTCCCTGGTAAAGTTTTCTAAGCCATACTTTTTTTGTGCATGTATTAAATATTTGCCCGAACCCATGTAATTGTCATCAAGATTTTTGGTCTTATGTGATCCTATGTAGATCTTGCCATTAACCTTATTTGTAACTTTGTAAATTGTATAATATATCATACAATTATTTATCAAAGTTCGAGACTTAGAATCTAAGTCTCCAAGGGCTCCTCAGGCTGGGCACGATCCAGCGACCAACAGATTAACAGTCTGCTACTCTACCAACTGAGCTACTGAGGAATAATTTTTGGCGGAACGTTAGGGAGTCGAACCCTATCAGCGGCTCGTCACCACCGCGGGATTAGCAATCCCGTGCCTTACCATCCGGCCCACGTTCCTTTATGCTATTATATAGCAGACACACTTTTGTGTCAAATTTAATTTGGTGGACCGTCCCGGGATCGAACCGGGGACTGAAGCTTGCAAAGCTACTGTGTTCCCATCTATACCAACAGCCCATGTGTGGCGTACCTCCAAGGACTCGAACCTTGACTGACGGTTTTGGAGACCGCGGTGCTGCCATTACACCAGAGATACCCGACACACTCTTGCGAATGTGTGTATTAAAGCACTCTAAAATACTTAGGCTGCCTGTTCTTAAAGAATGCTTTAATACGCTGTAATTTTTCACTTCACAAAAGAAGCTTCATCCTACAGGCCGCCCATTTGCAGTTTAGAGTGATGCAGGCTCTCGTTGCCATTGCACTAAAAGAAAAACCCTGGAGTGTTTAGTTCCAGGGTCCTTTGGGTAGAATACTATTGTACTTTACACGGACCCCGGGTCTCCTGGAATGCTAATCACGCGACCGTTCGCATGCGTCCAGGCTGAAGGCTGGATAAACATGGATGGTTTAGCAAGTGAATAGAATTTTGTTTTCATCATGTACCTATTGTAACGTATTTATGGTTGACTGTCAACCTGTTTTTGAACTTTTATTTATCAAGTTCGCCGAATACCTCAACATAGTTGGCACCACGAATGGAGTCAATCAAGTTGATGTATTTGTAAAATTTTTCATTGGCCTCGGCATCATATTGATATGTGCTTAAAAAATTCAATGAGTATACCACAGCTTTGGATATCATAAAGTTCTTTTTGTACTTCTCTCTTGCTTGTAAGAGATCGTTTAAAAACTGTTGATGTTGTTCCACGGTCATGCCATTAACATTTAGATGGTCGGCATCTCTAAGATTGCCCACCCGCAACATGATGTTATGTGTATCACAGAATTCCAGCAATGGCAACAATGCCAGACGGCTAGTATGTTGTAACACATGATTTACTCCAACCATGCCAAACGACAAGTTTTTTAACTGTTGTAGTTTAAAAATATTGTCCCTAACTGTAGTCCAATCGCTACCATAGCGCAGATAATCATTATGTGCACCTATACCTTCAAGGCTAACAGTGACGCTGAGCTCTTTAAACCTTGCTAACAAATCATATACCTCATCAGTCAATGATGTAGCATTGGTTGTCAAGGTCATTATTACATTTTCTGGATTTGGTATGCTTTTTAAGAAAACAATTGCTTCTGGCGTTATCAACGGCTCGCCACCATGCAAGAACACATGATCAATACGTTGATTGATCTTGTTCAAGAAGTTGGCAAAGTCGTTGGTTTTCCACCACTTTTTCTCTGCATTCTCGTCAACTGTATAAACCCGCAGATTTTTAAATCTTGGCTTGTGTATCAGTTGTTCAGTTTGATGGCTACTTGAGCACGAGGCACTACATTGAATGCATCGTAAATTACAAAAGTTACCAAACATCACAGTCACTGACCGTGGTGATTCAATTCGAGTTGTATCAAAATTTGAGTTAATATAATCTTGAAATATGTTGTTGAGATTCATTCGTTGACTATCGACAACTTTGACTTCTTTATGAGAGTCAATGTCTTCTCTAGCCCAACATTTATGACAGCCAGGCGACTTTATGCCATTTATAAGATCTTGCCTTAGACGACTCATGTCAACAGATTGCCAACGATCGTAGTCGCGAAACGTGGGTATTTCTCCAAATCCACTGGCTTGATGATCAAATTCGCAACACGGCAGCAATGTGCCGTTAGCATTGACCTGCAACCCTACAAACGGTGCGATACAAAATGTTTTGGATTGAGTCATATAATTGGTTGCGGGAGGAGGAATCGAACCTTCCATCTGTGAGCTTATGAGACTCACGTGCGACCACTACACTTTCCCGCGGTAATATTTATATTGATAACAATACTGCTTTGTGTTTAAAGGTACTGAACATCCTTGCGGGTAGCTCACTTCCTTCCAAGCGACATGTATGACTGTGACTAGCAGTCCTCCGCGGCATTGCCCGACCAGCGGTCCTTGGATACGTAGATCCCCAGCAGTTGGGATTCTCAGTCTAAGAGTTTCTGACACATTGTTATCAATATAAAATTTGGAACACAGGGTGAGATTTGAACTCACGACTTTACGGATTTGCAATCCGTTGCATTTGACCGCTCTGCCACCTGTGCATATTTTTATAGTCAAGCACCGAGAGATGCCGATTTGTCAACAAAGTAGCTAGCTCTGACAAGCGAATGGCAGTTGTATTAGGACCTGTTCCTCGCACAGTTAGGCCCGAATAGTGACAGCGTCCCGTCACGATACCTGTATCGATGCTTGACTATAAAAACAAAATGCTCTGCATCCCCCGGCGGTAATTGTAGTACATCAAGATACGACGCTATCGTACCCATCACACGTACCTTCCACCCGCTTCCCGACAGGGACCGTTCTCGCATTGCTAGCGGCCTTTCGGTTTAAAGACTACCACCCGTAGTTGTCACACTACTTCTCATCCTGTGGGTCACAGTATCCGGAGACACCCGGAACGTTCTGGTGGAGATGATAGGGATCGAACCTATCGTGACCGAAGTCGGAGGAGTTACAGTCCCCTGCCACACCATTGCGGCGGCATCTCCATGTGTGGTACTCGATAGCGGAGTCGAACCGCTCTTGCCTGGATGAAAACCAGATGTCCTAACCGATAGACGAATCGAGCAAAAAAGATGAAGTCAAGGTTGCAGGACCTAGTGCCTCTTGCGAGGGAAGTATCCAGGCGATATGGCTTCAAAAACTTGGCGGTCTCAAGGGGTAACGATCCCCTTCTTTAGCAGTGACAGTGCTACGTGCGTCCATGAACACTTTGAGACCAAAATTCACTATATGAAAACACATAGGGATGTTTGATAGAAATAACAGTTTTGAACCTGCCCTACCGTGCCGTCCACGGAGTTGTCTATCAAACACATTACTTGCCAACCTGTTCCAGCGCGATTATACAGTATCCACCTTGCGGCTTCGTTTCCATCTTTCATGTAACTTGGAAGAGTCTGTGCGGCCACAGATTATTCTCTTGCCAAGTTACCTACTGGGTTGGTAACCCGATGTGTTTACATATAGTGCCCGGATTGTATCCGAGTACCATACAAACTTAACTTTTTAAAGAACATCTAGTTAATTTCTAACTAGTCTCTAGTATAACACAATGGCTATATCTAGTCAACTTGTTTTTGCAAGTCCCTTCACTTTGGAAGGATTCTGCTAAGAACACTTTGTTTCTTAACTTGTTTCTATTGTAGCAAATTGCGAATATTACGTCAACCTCCAATAAAAAACCCGCTTAGTGCGGGTTTTTATAAATGTAATACTTTTGTTTACATTTTATGCAACAAACGGAGTGTACTCAATTCCTGTTGTTGCTAACCCTACTAATCCAATTGTGGTTTCAAAAGCTGCCAACTCACTTGCGGCTACTAACACATCTGCTTGGCTTAAATTGTTACTGGTCATCCAAGCTGTGTAGTCGGTAACTTGAGTCAATGTAGCATCAGTACCAAATACGTTTTTGTAAACATGCTTGATGAATGTTTCATTGCTGACACCGCCTGCGTCTGTTTTGTATGTGTCAGTGGCCAACAATGCTGTGGCTAGTTCTTTGTTTGTCCAACCTGCATCAGCAAGATGGATACCAATACCTTTGTATGCGTTGGTAACATCTGCTGTACCTAGTGCGGCTGCCAACAATGCATAGACATCACCTGCACGACCTGCGGCATCATAGGCAATGGCTTTGTCTGTGAACACCACACGCTCGTGATCAGCAAGGTTAAATTCCATGTTGCTAACCAATGTGCTGGCTAACTTTACATTGTCAGCAGTTTTAGTTGTAGTGAACTCTGTGCTGGCACCGCCCATGGTGTAAGTGTCAATACCGGTTGTACCAGTAACGTCAACTACTACGTCAACTGTGCCATCGCCTGTACGACCGGTACCCACTACACCAAATGTAGCAACTTTACCAGCGGTACCAACTGTGGCTACGGTAACAATTAGATTGTTGGCTACAGTGCCACCTAATGCTGTACCAGCAAGAGTGATAGTGTCACCAGCTAGATAACCAGTACCTGCGCTAGCGGCTAAACTGTCAAGTACAACAGAATAAACTCCGTTTGTTTTTGTAACATCAAATGCGGCATCAACACCTGCACCGCCTGTTAATCCAGTGATGTTCTGATAGGTAGCGTTTACCGGTTTGTCTTTGATTGTAATTGTTGTTGTCATTATTTTTCCTTGTAAAATGAATATCAACTAGTATATAGCGTTTGTACTAATAAGTCAATAAAAAAGGGCACAAAAATGCCCTTTTTGGTGGTTTCTGTTACGAGGTATTTCCTACCCTAGGCTGCGTTTAGGCTGCCAAAGCGAACTGTTCGTCGTTTGCATTTACGTTTTGCGTGTCTTCGGCCGGGAAACTCCCAACCCTAACGGCTTCTACATTGCCGGACTGTCCATTTCGTTACTCTTGACCCAATCGATCCTGTGTCAGGCCCCTCATAAGGAATCTATGTATCACTAACCAATAAAAATAATTTATTGGAACTGCTAAACATAACACAATGTGATACCATTCTAACTTCATAAAATCCTTATGGTGGACCTGGCGGGCACTGCCCCCGCGTCTTGAATCCTTTTCTCTCTACTTCATACAGTCTTAAACTTGCTCCACTATCTGAATATCCAGCCTTAACGGCTGATCCCAGTTGACCCAGGGTATGGTGCCGTCTTCTCTGGCACTCTCAATGTCATCCAAAATTTCGGTGACATTGTAGCCAGGACCAGGAATAATACGTTCCTGCCATAGTTGATTTTGCATTGAGATAGTGATTTTCATATCAATATTTATTAGTCAACATCAATATCATCATCCTTCACAATCCATCCTAGACGAAACAGGTCCTCGCGAATCTCATCAGTGACTACACTTTCGGGCACATAATTTTTTTTAGCTAGTATAGCTGCCTCTATTTCCGGACTAGACTCACTGCCTCCGCCAATTACACCGCCAATGCCTGAACAGTACCAATCCATATAATCACCTTGTACTCGCATGTCTGCAATGATACCGCCAGCATACCGCCAGCTACAACTCCAGGTTTGATTCTTAAGAGTGGCCCAGACTTCGTTTTTTTGAAAGGTACGATTGCACATGGCCGCATAGAGATTTTGTGAATAGGACTTGCTAGAACGAACTTTGGCCAACATGAAATCAGAAGTACGAAGATCATACTCCATGTTGTTTTGTTGCCATTCGGTATCTTGTTCTTGGGCCATCTTGTTAATATTTGCTTGTTCAAACATTTTGATGTAGGCTTCGTTGGGTTTTTTGCCGCTTTCTGCACATCGTTTGATGTAGTTTTCTTTTTGGAAAGTATTACGACTAGGACTACAACTGATCATTGTTACTCCAAAATGGTACGAGTGGAGGGACTTGAACCCTCAATCCTTGCGGCGCAAGATTTTAAGTCTTGTGTGTATACCGATTCCACCACACTCGCGGTATTATCCTCCCCGACCAGTAACCTTTTTAACAGGTTTGCCCACTGGCTGTGGTGCTGTTGTTTTTTTAACTGACTTGGAACCCTTGGCAGGTTTTGCATCAGGATGTTGTGCGGCATGCTTTTTCTCTAGTGCCGCTTTTACTGCTGTGATATATGAAGCCATTGTGTTCTCCTAGTACTTGTTATTTAACAAGGCATGGTCCGGCCACTAGGAATCGAACCTAGATTGATAGCTTAGAAGGCTACTGTATTATCCATTATACTATGGCCAGAGAGTTTGGTGCGCCCACAAGGACTTGAACCTTGGACCAAAGGATTATGAGTCCTCTGCTCTGACCAACTGAGCTATAGGCGCATTGTTTTATTGTACAAGGAAAACTATTTATAGTCAACCCATTTGGCGTATCTCTACCACCTGATACCGGCTGTATGGGTAGTGTTCCTGTAGCCATTCCAACAGGCCCTCTTCCCAAGGTAGTACCACGGTCTCAGCAGAGTTTACAATCACTCTCATAGTAAGGACTTGATGTAGGCAATCACAGCTCGCGCTTCTGTGAAGTCTGTGATCTCGGGTGCAAGAGCCTCATATCTGTAAGAGGACCATCCTAGTTGACTAAAGTCTGCTCGTTTCATGCTGTTATCCAATCAGTTTTTTCTTTTATCTCGATGTTTTCTGCACCGTCGTATTCGCCGATACGAAACTCAGTTCCCTCAGGCAACCATGCCACCGCTAAGTCTTTCATACCACCTTTATAGATGTCTGGATACTTGAGAATGACATAGGTTTCCATCTCTGCCCATTGCTCAGTTTCCACAAACTTTACGATCGCTGGATCAAATACAAGTTCTGGTACTCCCTTGTTCCAAGTGCTCCAACCTGCGCCAAATCCTGGTGAGTATAGCACAGCCACTTTGCCGTTGTCAATCAACTTAGTAATATTCTTTGTCATAGTCAGCATCCGTTTCAATTTCCACATGCCCAAACTTCAGCAGGCCCAGGCTTACTTTTCTGACTTCAAATGGTTGTGCAAATTCTACAATAGCACCCAGACTCTCAATGTCATCGTAAGTGTTGTCGCGAATGTCTTCAACTTGTACACAACCAATAGAGCCCGAGTCCACCATGTGTTCGGTACCAATGTTGCTGTTGTATGTGCCGTCACCCCAGGCTGTGCCAAAGCTGGCAAACCGTCGACCATCCTTCAAGACAAACTCGCCTTCTACGCCACGGCCTTCATGCTGAGGTGGAAAGAACATGGCACATGCCTCGTCCCATTCCGGGTGCATGACATAGCACAAGTCACCAATGTAATATCGTCCTGCTGGCATTGTCATTTTTACCACTCCTTTTTGTCGCCGGTAGCTTCGTTGTTACGATAGCCAGCGGCGTAGGCCGCAACCTCTGCGTCAGTCATTTGATCTATGTCAATACGAGGACTCTTGTGAGTGTCTCTCACAAAGTAATGTGGCCAGTAATCACGACCGTAATAGCTGTCACAGACGCCGCGATCGTAAGGACCACCGTGGCGTTCATCGTAATAACTGGATTGTGCGTGTTCTTTAATCATTGTCATCTCCTTAAGCCGCTTTGCGGAAATATTGATAGGGCAAGCCCAGTGTCCAAGCAAGGTAATCATTGTCACCATTGGTCTCTTCGGCTTCGTGGATCCAACGCATAGCCATGGCCTGGTCCTTGGCACCTGTGCTGAGCAATTCAGCAACACGGCGTTCAAACATCTCAACAGCCTTGGTTTCGGCCGCTTTGCGAGCTGTCTCTTCGCGGTCAATGGCTTGACCAAGGATCACAAACTCAGATGTAAAGTCATCAAGAGTCCAGGCAGAAGTATCAACACCACGGGGACGAACACCGTAGGCATCCTTGTACATGTCCCAAAATGTGCATTGGGCTTGCTCTAGTTCTGTCATGTCTTCCCAACTTGTAAATTCTGTAGTCATTTGTGGCTCCTTATTTCTTACTATGTTCATATTATAGCAAATGGGCAATTATTGGTCAACCAATTTGCTTAACACGCACGTCAGTGTTCAATGCAGGCATGTACTGACGGATCAGTTCACGCTCAATATCGTGTGCGGCTTGCTTGCCACGCACAATGTCAATGATGGCATAGTTAACAGCCTCTTCACCTGCGGCACGAATTGCTTCGTACAGGTTCCAACTCTTGTCTTCTGTGCGGCTACGATAAATGTGCTTGTTGATTCGGCTACGCAAACTCATGTTGATTGTACGCTGAGTCTTGGCAGTGATGCCCACATAGTACTCCAATCCAATTTGGATGAAGTAAACAATGTGTGTACGATCGACACGTTTTTTGCGGGGTTGCTTTTTTAAGTTCATAGTGTATTATAGCAAATCGAGCATTTCTGGTCAACCGAAATAGTGTGGCAAAAAAACCACAAAAACAAGGTAATACTCAAGTATTACCTGGATAATCCAATAATATTATCGGGGATTATCGATAATATTATAGTGGATTATAGTCAATTATAGACTATTTTCTCTTGATAACCTTGATAATTTCAGCTTCAAAATGCTCTGAATATCTACGTTCATCTCCGCTATTTTCAGAGTTGGGATATTCTAAGCATTCACGGAGTTTATCGGCAAGTTCCAAGATCTCTTTAACTTTGGGATTAACGATAAAAGTATAGAGTTTAGACATATTGCTTTCCTTTCTCTTATTAATTACTGTATAAACAGTTTAACAGATTGGGATTATTTGGTCAACTGTTTTGTGTTTATAAGTATTTCCATGAACTTTGATCCCTTTACACAAGAGCCCATTCATCGCAAAGGAATTTGGAACAGTGGGTGCCTGTCACAAGAGCATGCTACACTAGATTATTTTGAAACCACACTAACTAATCTTGGGTGGCAAAGAGATGATCAGCAACGACGCAATTGGCATCGTGAAGATAAAAAAGTTGTGTTGTGTCTAGTCGACGACATACGTGATTGCGCCAGCGATTACCATATAGACGTTCCTTACATGTTTGATCGCAACACCACAGTGATCACTGACAACTATGTCGGGTGCCCTACACAATATCAAGTTTGGCAATTGCCGCCTAGTTTCTACGGAATCTACAGTCACAATGAGCCCATGCCAGAATGGCAACCTGATCGACAGTTTTGTTTTAGCGTTAATCGTATTGATACACGACGACTCAAGCTCATGTTAGAATTGGCCAAGCGCATACATTTACACAAAGGGTATGTAAACTTTAACTGCCAAGATCAATTTGACGGCAATACATTTGGTGGTACTGACCGCTTGCCTGCAGTGTTTGAAAAGTACTGGAACAACGAACTGTCAGATGACGACAAAGCGGCCTGGCAAGCCAGCTACAAACTACTGGCACCACAAATGCCATTAAAAAACTATGACCACTCGCACCATGAAATATACACTCGTAGTTGGTTAAACGTTGAATGCGAAACTTACAGTAGCGATAACACGGTGGCACTTAGTGAAAAAATCTTTAGACTGCTCACATTACCTGTACCGTGGACCGCATACATGGGACGATATGCTGTGGCCTACTTAGAAAGTCTTGGATTTGATTGCATGAGCGACATGATTGATCACAATCACTATGATAGACTCAAAGTTGTAGAAAACAGAATAGGCATTTTTGTATGGAAAAGTATCACTGATACATCAAAAGTGCTTATGAATGGAAGCCAAGATCAAATACGTGCCCGATGTTTGAAAGCAGCCACATACAATCGAGAACTACTCAAGCTCTACAAAAACAACTGGGACGCAGAATTTGAGCAATGGAAGCAGGCCTATTTGCCTCACCTGGCATAGATGTCCCAATTAATATGGCTTCTAGCCCAGTCAATTGAAAACTCAAACGTATCTTGTTGTGTGTCAAGATAGCGTTGCATCATAGCAACACGTTGATCAACATCATGCAAATGATGCGCAGTGGTATGGTCACCAATTTCTAACCATTCAATCCTGCCAGTATCGTTGACTCGTAGTGCAATATTAGCACCGCGTCCAAATCCCGTAGCCCGCATGAGGTCTCGATTGGTGTGTATTTGACGCCAGTCAGAATACTCTCCAACTTGGGCGATTGGCACAACGACAATCACACTTACTGTACCTGGATCAAGCAAAAGACTCAAGGCCATTAATCTAGTGTCACCGCAATCTACTACAAATTGATCTTGTTCTTGATGCACAAGGATGGGTTTGCGGATAGGCTCTGCACCCAATCGCTGATACATCCAATTGACCCATAGCAATCTAGCAATCTCATCTTGGTATGCTGGATTCCAAGTTGTGATGTTTCTGCTGTGTACCAGCTGTTGATTAACTGTGCATACGCTTTGCGGCAATGTGCAAACTGGTTGTAGATCTTCCACAGGCCATTGCGGATGATAAAACATAGCCCATTGGTTGCCTAGTGCTTGTTCAATTGTTAATTCCATGGTGTATTTACGGGTTAAATACTTCTATGAGAAATTACCTACAAATTTTTAACGACACACTAGGTCCAATGGGGTTTGACATTGTCGAGGGGTATGATGCTGCTAAACGTCCATATGGTGGCGACGACCACGGTTGGCCTTTGGAATTGCCTGAATGCGAGTTTACAGAAAAAACTCTAGTGGTCATACATTTTCCTGATTTTGTTACCATAGACGATGACGGATTCTGTGTAGAGTTAGACAAGATTGAAAAATTTTATGGCAAAAACGCACACAGAGTTCTAATCACTCATTGGACTCACGACTTAGAAAAATTTCACAACGGGTCTCTCAATTTTATTAAGTTTAGCAATCACAATGTAGAAACCAGTGTACAATTACGCGAGAGATTTGATGAGTGGAAGCACATACTTGACCAACCCAGACCATATGCCTGGCAGTGCCTTAATGGTAGAATCTGTGCCCACCGACAAATTACTGTGGACATTTTAAAAGACTTTGAAAATGGCTGGGTGAGTTTAGGTATGGATATTCCACTACCTCAACATCAATATCCATATGATTGTTACCCTGGCACCGAAAACGATGATAATTTTATAATGTTGAATTACGTTTATGGGTCAACTGCTGTCAACATTGTGACAGAAACACAATTTTATCAACCCACAGGAATTGTCACAGAAAAAACATTCCATGCATTGATGGCCGAACAGATACCTATCATAATCGGATACAAAGGAATTGTTGAACACTGCCGACAAATGGGATTTGACATGTTTGATGATCTAGTAGATCACAGCTACGATACAATACCGGGTCCAGGTAGAATACATGCGGCTATAGAGTTGAATCGAGATCTCATTCAAGGAAAAATAGATCTTGCACCCTACAAACAACGTTTACAAAGAAATCGTGAATATGTGTTGTGGGGATTAATAGATAAAATGCAAGCAGACTTTGTTGCTGACGCTCGAAAATTAGCTGATAAGTTATTGCCTAGATATACCCCGTAGAAACTTTTCAAGGTCACCGTACAAGGAATACATCATGGCTTCCTTGCTGCCAAACAGCAACAACTTGGGCTTCTTGCCAAGAAAGATATAGTACGGACAAGTGAGTTTACGATCAAGTGTTAGTAATTGTCCAGGCTTTGCTGGCATACTTGCAGGGACATCAAACTCGTAGTGTGCAATTTCCAACCGACTAAACACAAAAAAGCCTTCGGCAGTTAACCGAAGGCCAGCATGTTCGTCGGGATTCTTCCACCACTCTTGCATTGCTTGATCTAATGTGGGCTTGATATCCCACTTGAGTTGATCTAATATCTGTTGAGTTAGAGAGATCTTATTGAGCATTGGGGAACACTTGCGCCCCTTGTGTCAACAGCACCACACTGAACTTGTCTGTTTTAAACTGTGCGTTGAGTTTACGGGCCAAATTGATTGCATGGCCAGGATTTGAAAAACTAACCTTTTTGTACTTGGGCCCAGGATACTGCGTCAGCATGTTGCTGGTCTTTAGGTTGATAGGTTTCGAGTCGTAGAACACAGCCCACACCCCTTCCGACGCCAGCACTTGCTCGGTCTTGTAAGTTTGTTTGTTTGTGTGCTCTATTAACACACTGGGTTTAGGTCTGCTCATTGATAAACTCCTAGCATTATTTATGCTAAAACTGGGTACTTTAAAAAGTACCTCCGGTCAATTCAACCTTTACAACCTCATCAACTTTGCTCTGATCTTCACGTAGTTTCTCAAGTGTTAGCAACAACTTGGTGATATCTGCGTGTAGATCCTTGGCATCTTTGAGTGGTAATGTAACATCTCTGCCACCGCGGCTTTCTTGTGCCTTGATCAAATCAATAAACCGATTTATATGTAAACTCATTTGTTTTCCTGTTCAAGTTCGGCCATTTTGGCATGGTACCGATCCCAATAGCTGTGATACACAGCATGATTCTCTTGGCTGATAGTGTTCATCCACTTCAGATGAACTTCCTGATTGCGCCATTTGATCTGCACATTGTACTGATCAGTTCTGTCATGAAAGCAATCACCGGCGGCAATGGCAGCGTGTACTGCTTCCTCGTGTATGCGATCCTGCTCCAGCCATTCGGCATTTTCTTCAGGAGTAAGGTATTTTTCTCCCCACTCATTGATGGTAATAGTGCCGTGCTTGACTGTGATTACTTTGTCGTAATCAGGATCTTCACCGAATGTGGTATCAACTTTTGTGGTCATTTTTTTAAGAAAGGTTTTAGATCAGGAGGTGTCCATCCCACTGGCTTGAGTACTTTACCATCTTCACGCTTGCGAACCTTGCCAGTTTCTCGATCGATCTTGGCAAAGTTAGTGCTCATAACTTCCTTCCAGCCGCCTTCGCTGTTGGCACCAAAACTGTGTAGTGCACCAATAGTAACCACAAGGATGTCTAGTAATGCGTCAACGATTTCTTCATCGTCGTTGTCGGCAAGAGCAACCTTTAGTTCTTTGTGTTCTTCTTCAATAAGAGCACAATACATTTCAAACTGTGTGCCATTAAACTCGTCAACTGACTGGTCGCAGGCTCGCATGAATTTTTCCTGATCACGAAACGGATTTGTCATTGGCTTCTTCTTTAGAGTGGTAAGGTCCTTGATACTTGTAGCGTTCGAGCACAATTAGTTTGGGGTTTTGTACCGGCTTCCAGTTGCGATGTTGTTTGATCATGTACCATCCAGCGGCGTACCATGATTTACTTTTGGTATCTTTGGTAAACAGCGGCAATTTATGTTTCACATCCCAGATAGGATTGTGTGCTCTGCACCCAGTAGGATATCCATGAACCACATCTGTGGCTGGTTTGGTTGCTTTTTCGGCTGGCTCAAATTCCACATTCTCACGTTTGCGCAACATGGGAATGGTTTTGTACAGTCCTGTTTTGTTCTCAATAGTTATTTGATAACCATCGTTAACTGCTTGAATATTACCAACTTTTTGGTCGTCTTTTTTCAAGATCCAATACTCGTTGTCAATTACTGGTTTGGCGTGTATCATTTAATACTCCTTTGTATGTTTCGTTTAACCAACGTCCGAATGACTCTGCTGAATCACTACACTTGGTCAACTCATATTTGCCACAGAATTTGAGAAAGTGACTGCCCACTTGTCCCACATCCTTGTGACTGATCTGTTCCCGGATCACAGCATCCACTGTGTCTTTAATCGCATCCGGTTGTGCGTTGAGATCGATCAATGTACAATTACGTTCATAATCGTCTAATACTCTGTGCTCTAGTCCATTGTGGTCTGACCAACGCTGAAGCATCATGTTGTTCCAAGAATATCCTCGCTTGTCTCTGTCGGCAAAGGCCTCACGGAGACCAACTTTATTCTTTGTCCCTTTTTCACGTACTCCCGGATAAGCAGAGAATACGTTGTCTGACGTGTCACCACGCATGCACTTCTCAAATAGTAGCCAGGCCGGATCCGGGATGGTTTTTGGTTGTTTAGTTTTTTTATCTGTAACAGGCTTACCCTTGGCATCAAATATGCCCTCCAGTGTGATCAGTTCATCTGTAATGCCGTTGTATTGTGTGACGTTAGTTGCGACTAATTGAACAAAGTCTGTGTCTGAACTAACTACTACGTGATCGTCTTGGGGGTGTAATGATATCCAACGTGCAATGATGTCATCTGCTTCGGCTGTTGCGCAACGGATCACACTGCAATTGGTTCGGTCTGACAAGTATTTAGTCAGATTGTCATAGGTCTCCCAGAACATTTTGTCCTCTTCTGCTTCGTCCTCAGTCATTTTACCACGTGCCACAGCACGGTTTTTCTTGTAGGGCTCGTAGTAGTCTTTGCGCCACGATCGACCCTCCAGTGCAAAAACCACGTGATCTGCCTGAAAACGCTTGGCTACTTTATTGGCAGCCATCATTGTAACGTGTAGCGCAAAGCCTAGTTTAGTCCAAGTGTCACTGGCTCTGTGGGCACCGTGACGTGCTCGGAAAAACATGTTGGCTGTGTCAATAAGTAGGTATTTCATTTGGACTCAATAGTTGGTTGCGTTTAATGTATTGTAACACATATTCCGCCCAATAGCAATGGGCATCTGGCCCAAAATGCCAACTATTGGGGTTAACCGTTTTGAATCCATTGCTTCTCAGCACCGAATTGTAAGTCATATCGTCGGCATATGGATGCATGTAGCTAGACCCCCACGCTTTTTGGTCTGTGATGCCATCAAAATGACTGTTGCCATTGAACATAACGTGCCGAATTTCCTGTGCTTCCAGTTCTTGATGAAATTCCCAAATTTCTTTATGGGCACGTTGCCTGCATTCTTCCCAATCTATATCAATGACAAATTGTTTGTAGCGTTGTTGTAGTGCTTCTGGAACATCGTCAATCCCCGATGCATTCACTTGAAAGTCGTGATCTTCATGCCACCACTCTTCTCGTTCCCAGGTGGTCCATTGGATAACCATAAAGCAATTGTTGACTGCATCTGGGTTGGCCTTGATCCATTCTCTTGTGGTACGCATGATGCGTGTGTTCGAACATCCAGACTGTGCATCTAGGTATAGGATAGCACGTAGCCAGTTAGCAAGCTCGCATCCAAAACTTGCACGTTCATTGTCAGGATGTGGCATACGGCCTAGGCCATAGAACAACCCATCATCCTGTGCCCAGCTGTGAGGATTTACTGCCTCGGCTGCGGCAGCATGACTATCACCGTTTACATACAGAATCATAGACTTGACGTTGTTTCATGTAATCAACCAAGGTCTGTGCCCATGCCGCATGCGCATCTTCATTGTAGTGTTGCCAGCCGGGTGTAATTTCTTCAAACTCGTGTTCCACACAGTAGTTGATGTAGCAAAGATTTTGCTGGTAAGGATGGAAAAAGCAATCGTTCCAATCCAGTTGTTCAGCTGAGTTGGCAACTTGGAACGCATTAAACGCATTAAAGAACAAGTGCGGAATGCCACGCTCTTTGAGAATCAAGTGCAAGTTGTAAATCTTATTGTGCCAATAGTAGCCCATCACACGATGCCACTCGCCTTCTTTCTGAATGTGATTCTTCCAGAACTGATAGCGACGGCGAAACTCTTCAGGGATACGTTGTCCCACATCCAACTGATTGATTTCGTGAAATGCACCTTCAAAGTACCACTGCTCACGACCATGTTCGGTCCAGCCAATCACTACCAGATCTGGCTGATTATCTTTGAGGTACTCAAGTGTTGAATTGTAGATCAAGTCATTGCTGGCACCACTTACAGACAAGTTTGTGCCTGTGCCGCCTAAGTGCCTTGATAGTTCACCAATCATACTACGGCTGCGGTCTTGCAACTCCTCACCATTCATGTTGGAGTCACCGTTAAACAGTATGTTCATTTTTTAATACTTTTAATTGTTTCTGCTTCAGCAACTCGCTTGCGCAAACTGCTGGAACTAAACGAATGATCACGCTTGTTAAATATTACCTGTACACCACGACCAGCACCTTCGTTGCGTCCAGTAAAGTTTTGGTCCTCATATTCTGTGCCCAGAATTCGAACATCCAGTGGTAAAATAAGCAACAGGTCAATCAAGTCTTGTTCAGTTTGATATACAACAACTTCATCCACATAACGGCAAGCACTAAGTTGAATTTGTCGTTCTACTATGCTTTGAATAGGATGATTTTTAGTATCGGGTCTGTCAATTGTGGGATCAGTTTGCAATCCGCAAATTAGATAATCACAATGATTCTTTGCCTCTGATAACATAGCAACATGGCCGGCATGCAACATGTCAAAGGTTGAAAATGTAATGCCAATCTTTTTACCTTGTGCTTTTAGTTCTTTGATGTGATTAAAAATCATGATACTTCACTCCTGCCATTGCCAATATCTTTGCTTTGCACCCAGATGCCCGAATTCTTGATTGCTTGTTCTTGTTCCCAAGTTTCCATAACAACATGTCTACAAACGTTCTGGAACCACTGGTCCACAATGTCTGCATCTACTTTGCCTTGATAGCCTGCCTTGATCAATCTGGCAACAAAGATATCGTTCCAGTCTAGTTCAAATGCACCTTGATGTAGATTATTAAGATCCACGTCCATGCCCAACACAGCCACATAAGGCTCGCCGGCTTCGGTAGCCAACTGCTTGGCAGTCTTATCGGGCTCCTTCTTCTTAGGAGGTGCCGATTTTTGGGGAGGTATTATTTTATCAACCTCTTTGGCGGGTTTACTAAACCAACTTTTGATGTTTTTAATCATATTCTTTTCTGATGTTATATCCAAGGTTATCAAGCCATTGTGTTAGTACATCTGCAAACTGTGCATGTCCAGATTCGCTTAAATGTCCTGTCTCTAATCTTCTCAATGGATCATGTTGTTCAGCCCACTGTTTAATATAAAAATCATGCAGTTGATACAAATTACTTTGTTGTTGACACCATTGCACCTGGTGCAATGATTCTATATATGGAAAAGAGTGTACTGGAATTTCTGTGTTCTTTGCTGCCGAAAAACAAAATAATGTTGCACCTAGTGACTCAACGGTATGAGCAAACATATACAATGATGTATAGAAATCCGTTAATTGTTTGTGTACAAACAAATCTTCAGTAATCAAACACTTTTGTTCTATAGTAGCTTGATTTAACCCTGTCAGTACATCTAGAGTTACTAGACAAGGTTTGCAATGTTCTAATTTACGCTCTCGGTCTGGAATACGACTAATCACTTGTTGGTTATCACCGTAATACCAAACTTCTAACCGTCTTACAAAACTCCAACCAACAATAACTAATGGATTAGTATACTGTTGTTTAAGCTCTGCTAATGTTTCTATTGTGCTTCTACAAATACGATCGTTATTGCTGCCGCTCTTGGCAATATTAATCACCGGCAATCTGGATTTCTTGTGCAAAAAATCTGAGTAGACCTTATGTCTATTTTTTTCAGAATAGCTGTCACCATTGATCAAGATGCAGTCAAACATTTACTTACCCCAGCCATTGCCCCAAAGATCAACGTGTAATCTTGGGCTATACCAGTAGCCACGTTTGAGTGCTTCGTCAGCAACGTTGATACGATTGCCATCGTACACACTGACAACACCACCCACGGGCATTACAAACACAGGACCTGAAAACTGTGCAAGCCTGTACTCATCAACAGCACGATCCAATTCGTCAAAGTCTTGCACCTTCTCAACCACAAACTTGAGATAAGTTATACCATATGTTTCAAGATCAAAAATAATCTCTGGCTTGATTGCCTCTTCCCACTTCTCGCCTGACACACTGAGCTTGGGACTTACACTGAATGTGATCTCACCGTGCCAGTTATTCAAATACAGTTTGAAGTCTCTTGATAATTCTTGAGTACCATTGGTCTCAAATGTGATGTGTCGTAAGCCACGCTCGTGTAGTTTATCCAACAATGCAGGATATGCACGTTGCCAACCCAGCAAGGGCTCGCCACCTGTGATAACCAAGTGTACAGGATTACCATTGGGCTGTTGCCAGTTTCCATGCGGCAACAATGCTGCCATCTTTTCCACCAGCTCATCTTCTGTGTAGGTAGGACTGAGTTCTTTGAATGCAGGATGCCATGACGCATAGCTGTCACAGCCAGTGCTCACCAGTGGCAGTTCTTCAAATGTCTTGTAGAGATGCACACTCTTGGCAACTTCATCTGCTTCTTTGCTAGACTCGCCTGGCTTGCAACCAAACCCTGAACAGGTGAAGTTACACCCAAACATACGAAGAAACACGCTGGGCACACCAACATAGCGACCTTCACCTTGTGCTGAATAAAATAGTTCTGATACTTTAAATTTCATAATTTTCTTGCTTTAACTAGTAGATGCCAACCCAAATATTCTTTAACAGCTTGACGATGCGATTCTGTCATGGCTTCAAACCACGGTTCCAATTCATAACGCCCTGCCTTGTACGAATCTACATTATACATGAAACAGTGGTCCTGACGCAACCTCTCAATGTACCATCCATTGTCTCTGTTCATCAATTGGTGAATTTCATCTTTGCTGAATGCCTGTGCGTATGGACAACCTGCTTGTGCTTCAAATTGGTCTAGACCCTTTTGGATCATAGCATACTTCCAGGAGTTTTTGGCATACACCATAAATCGGAATTCACCACCATATTTGACCACTTCATGTACATTGGCAATAATCTTGTCAATGCCCGGGAAGTGATGTATCACACCGTAACTGTAAACAAGATCAAACTCACCTAGTTTGGCAAGTGCTACTCCATCAGTTGCATCTACATTGTAGAACTCGCCTTCAAGGCCTAGTGTTTCGAATCGTTGCTTGCTTAATGCAATACTTTGATCGCTCAAGTCGATACCCACATACTCAGCACCATGCTTGGCAAATTCTTCTGCATCTGATCCAATGCCGCAACCGATTTCCAACACACGTTTGCCAGCCCACAAGTGAAACCCTGCAAATTCAGCAATGTGCGGCTCTACACGATAGCGTCGCTCGCTTACTTCACGAAAAAACTCGGGTGTGCCAAGATCACTTTGTCCATGTTTAATATTACACGGTTGTGTGTTCCAGTAGCGTTTAATACGTTCTTCAAGACTTAATTGTTGCATTGTTTTTTTCTGCTTCCTGTTGACGTGCCTTTTCAGCAAAGTGGCTGTGAGGATTTTTAAACTGCACCATTTGTTTGTTAACATCGTTTAACGCTAACTTTTCCCAGGGATCTTGTGTACCACGGAAGATGTTGGCAAAGAAACTCATGTCTTGACCACATTCAGTTTCGAGATACTGTGCTATTTTTGCACAGTCAGTATGACGAACGTCCATTTGCTGTACGCTGTGAAAGTCTCGTGGATCTCGAGGATTGCCTTCTAACATGGGACGATTCTGGAATGTTTCGTCTCCATTGTTGCCTGTAAGGTCATGGCGATCATGCAACACATCAACTGGAATACGTTCCCAGATGTCCAGCATGTAAGCCTGCTGACTTAACCATGCATCAGAGATTTGATGCGGGCTTAGGTATCCCAACAAGTCCAACCACTTGCGTGGCACAATAGGAAATATACTGTAAGGATGATCATTGTGTGTATGAAAGGCCAACAGCTTGAACTCACCATCGTGAGTCATAATTTCTTGATCCCACCCACCTGTTTCCATCACAGCATCATCGTTCCAGAATACCAACCAACGTGCATCACTCTTGCGAGCAAGTTCATTCACATATTCATTGAGACGAATGTATCCCAGGGGATTGAACGTCATTGCTGTGTAGTTTACCTTGTGTTCGTCCAGCCAAGGCTGTAGTTCATCAACAAAACATTGTGTGCCCACATCATCGTCGTTGTCAAACCCAAACATGATTTGAATGCGACTTGGGTCAGCCGCTAGTTCAATCACGCTTTTTACACTGCGTTCTAGTGAGTCTGATCGCCCACGAGTGGGCAACAAGATTGCAATATCAAATTCAGGTGTTGTCATTCAAATAAATCCTCATTCCATTCTCTATGGCCTTCTCTAAACGCCATGTTTGCTTGTGTTTCACGTACTTCCACTCGGTAGCACCACAGGCGTTGTGCTTCACCCTCGCCCCAAAAGTCTGGAATGTAAACACCGTTCACATACTTGTACAGCATGTCAGCAAGTGATTCACATCCTACTCTGGGCAAGATTGTAAGTTTAGCCAGTTTACGACGTTCCATTTCTTTGTAGAACTCTAATTCAGGATCATCTGCACTGACCAGGGTTGTGTGATCAAATTGATCTTCTAAAATTTTCTTGAGTTCTTTCAATCCGCCATAGTCAGCGGCCCAGTTGCGAACATCAAGGTCGTTTGTACCAAAGTAAAACTTCATTGAGAAACTGTAACCATGATTCAAGTTACAATGACTGTCAGCCCTCCATTGGCGATAAGCACAAGGAAATGCGTCAATGTACTCTTTGGTACTGGTAAACTTGTATTGAACAGGTCCGCGATATGGAAGATTTTGTTCCATGTGTTTAATTAGATCCTGAGTTGATGATAGTGCCATTATTATTCTCCTATGTTAAATTTTAGCATAGGCTTGCAGAATTTATATAGCGGGATGAATGCTCTAAAGGCCGCTGAGATCATTACTTATGCTGGCTTTGTGTAACCACTAGCTTTATAGTTGGCCTGTCCGTGGATCACGCCTCGAACACCGCCAATGGGATTGGCACAATCTCCTACCCGTCGTGGAATCAAGTGTATGTGTGGATACATCACAGTTTGACCTGCTGCCTCGCCGCAGTTGATACCCACGTTGTAGGCTTCCCACTCGCCGGTTACCACTTTGTGATGACCAAAACGGAAAGCATACTTCAAGGCTTCTTCGATAATTTCATTCTTGTTCCACCGTGGCACAAACAACAAATGTCCCTTGGCCACTGGGTAAGCATCACGGAACACAGCCACATGATAGTCTGAATGCTCTGTGGCCTCATCTGACCATGGTGCGGCACCTGCTGCCGCTGCCTCTTCTAGTGTTTCATATCTCATCTTGGGGCAAACTCCTGTTGTAATTTAATGTTGTCAAAAAACTCTTTCTTCACCGACGGATCAGTCTTAAATGCACCTTTGAGTACTGTGGTCTGTGTGAGACTAGAGTGTGCCATGATGCCGCGATTCTCACAGCAACCATGTGTGGCCTGAATGTACACTGCTACGTTTTCGGAGTCAGTAGCTTTACTAATCTCACGGGCAATGTCGTTACAAAGTTCCTCCTGGAGAGTTCCTCGTCTGGCGCACCATTGAGCAATTCGGGTATACTTACTAAGACCAATAAGTGTATTGGCAGCAATAATGCCAATATAAGCAACGCCAGCCACAGGTTGGTGATGATGGCTACACATAGAGCGCAACTCACTACGTACAACAAGCATACCCTCATAACGATCCGCCGAATCATTTGGAAACGCTGTGGCGTCAGGTCCTGGTTCATATCTACCCTCCATAATTTCATTGAAGTACATTTTAGCAAGTCGTCTTGCTGTGCCATGCGAGTTTGGATCTGTTTCTCGATCAATTAGCAAGCGGTCAAGCACCAGTTCAAACGCTTCAGTTGCTTCATCTATAAGGGTATGTTTCATCTCTTCTGACACATAATCACTAATGTTGTCGCCTGCCCAAAAACGTTTGTTATCACGTTTCATCTTGGTACGAATGGCATCTGCTAGATACCCTTCTTCGTAGCCCTTGTCGCTCATGTCCTTGCTGGCTTTTTCAATTGGGGACTGATGTTTGTCAGGTACGAATGTGTTTTTTGAATCCGAATGGATAACGGGATGCGGGATAAAGTCTTTTGTCAATTTAGTTCTCCGAGTTAATGACGTGGATGTCTTTGTGCTATTGTAATGTATTTAGATCGTTGTGTCAAGGTATAATTTTAATTTTACGTAGATCTGGATAATCTACTGGTATTGGACTTGGCCGATTTACCTTGACTCCTTCTAACAAGGCAAGTCCTTGAATGGCTTCTTCAATTGTGGGTTTGTAGTGATAGCCAACTCGAAATACCTGTTGTGATTCCCATGGTTTGATGGTCAAGTCTCTGCCGTCATAACGTTGAGCCAGCATGGTATCGTAGGCTTCAACATCATCAAGAAGGATAGCACCACCACGACCAATGTGTAATGGTTTGCCATGCCCAAAACTCAAGCAGGTCAATGTGTCTGGGCGATACATATCTTGTTCGAGTCGGCGAGCACTATCCCAAATACGTGTTTCAAGTATGGGATATTCACCAACCCATCGTTGCCAGGCATGATCAAGATATTCATACTCAATGCCTAACTTGTGCATGGTCATTGGTATACTCAAGTATGTGTAAGGTTGCATCTTACAATGTTTGACCTGATCATATCGTAGGCACATTTCGATTGCATGGGTACAGCAATCGGTCATGATTGCATACGGAGCACCTGTAAACTCCGCTAGTGCTCGTTCAAACTGTAGTATTTTATCGAACATACCAAGCCCAGGCATGAGTGATCATATCGTCTAGCGTGTACTTTTGCCAGTCTTTGTACACTTGCCCAAACTTGTCTGCACTAGCAGTTAACACAGCAGGATCTCCTTCACGCTTGTTGCCAACTACTACTTTTAACTGGCGTCCTGTAATACGTGTGGCTGCCTTGATAATTTCTGCATTGCTGGTACCTTGATTGGTTCCAAGATTGTACACACCAGGGGCAAGATTATCGTACAACGCACTCACGTGCGCATCGGCAATGTCTTGTACGTGAACGTAATCACGTACACAAGTACCATCTTCGGTGGCATAGTCGGTACCATACAATGTAAATGGTGTGTCGTCTCGCAAACTCTCTAGCACTCGGGCAATGATATGTGTGGCACCTGGCTCTTGTCCATGTCGAGCTTGCATGTCTGCACCACACGCATTGAAGTATCGGAATGCCACGTAGTCTAAGTTGTATGCCTTATGATAACTTTCCAACATCATCTCTACCATGAGCTTGCTTTCGCCGTAAGGACTAACAGGCTCGGTGGGATCAACTTCGTGACAAGGAGGCATAATTGGTTCACCGTACACAGCCGCTGAGGAACTGAAAATAAATCTAACTTTAGGCAAGGCCTGCACAATAAAGTTCAGCAAGTTCATGGTCTTGGCCACGTTGTTGCCGTAGTAGTCCGAAGGCTTCTTGATACTGGGACCAACCAAGCTGGTGCCTGCACAATGTATAATGGCATCGGGCTGGGTTTCTAACAATTTCTTGTAGGCAATGTCGCTGTCAAAGTCGGCTTGAAGAAAATTATCAAGTTGTCCTACTTGATGTTTTTGCAAAGGTCTACGGTCAATACCTATAACAGTATGTCCCGCACCTTTTAACTGCAAGGCAATTTGTCCGCCAATGTAGCCGGCGACGCCTGTGACTATTACATTCATGTTTCAATCTTTACAACTTGATATTTTTCATGCGCAACATGATCACGATAGCGATTGCCTGCACGATTCCACTGCTCGCCTTGACCTTGCATGATATCAATCACACGGTCAATAGTGCCGTTGTTCCAGTCCGAGATAAGTCCCATGTTGTGATGTGGCTTGTGCAACATGTTTTGCATTTTGTGATAAGCATCATCAATTGACCAAGGCACATACAAGCGTTCTGGGTCGTTGGCAAAAGTCTCTGGGAAACTGCGATATGCAGGATACACAACATTTGCACCCAATGTATCTGCTTCGGATACTGTATTACTTACCCAATCTTGCAAGGCACAGTTGAACAGCACTCTGGTGTCGTTTAATAACGCATAGTAATCGTTCTTGCTGAGGTTCTCATAGATCTTGAGCTTGCCTTGTGCTTCCATTTGTCTAGCACGAGTAATAAACTCTGGATTGTTGCTACGCAACGGACCACCTTGGAAGATAGCAAACTCACATGGTTGGTTGGTCAACTGCCCATACATCTCAATCAAGTCCATGAAGAAACCTGGCTGCTTCTCTTGATCAAAACGTGCGGCAAATCCCACACGACGTGGACGCTGATCAAACGGACGAATGTTTTCTGCACCGCCGATGCGCCCTAGTACTTCTTCCTTGCCAAATGCTAGGCCACTAATATTGTATATAGGAGCACGCCATCCAGCAATGCGCATATGAGCAACCATCTCTTCGTTCGTTGCGAGAACTCCATCCACGAACTCATTAACCATCTGTTCGTAGAGTCCCATCCATTTTGCCATACCCCATACGTGTACGAAGTCATCAGGATCAATGGACTGAGCAAGACAGCGCACATACACGCGAGGACGTTGATCAGCAGGAACCTGATTAAGGATGTAGGGTAAACTTTCAATACCGGGTTGAAACATGTCTTCAAAGTAGATAACATCCGCACTAGTAACCTCTCCATTCTTCATCATTTGAACCAAGTTCATCATTTGGCTCATACTAAAATAACTGCGTCCATGTGCGTCTAGCACCTGTCCTACTGAAATAGCTTGGCTATTGTCAATAGTGGTTCCAGGAACATACACAACGTCAAGACCTCTGCGGTCAAACACTCGCCGGTTCCATTCTGTGAGCTGTAATGTGTATCGGGCTTCATAGCTCTCTAAGCCCATGTAAAACAGCTTTCTCATGCTGGACGATATCCAGCAAAGCGTCGAGCATCTTCCCACCACATGTTCTTGGCATTCTTGCCCAACATGTATTTGTTGAACTGCTGCCACGCATAGCTCTTGAAGTTATACAAGTCCGCTTCGTTATAGCGGTAGCCATAGTCCTGGCAGAACTCCAGGTACTTTTCGAGATCCTCGTAGATCTCGATCACACGTGGGTTGGATTTGATTGTAGGCTTGGCCATTTTATTTTCCTTAAATTTAAGATAATTTACAACGTTATGATACTGACTGTTTACTTGATTCAACTGTTGAAACGTGTTCAATGTAGTCTTTGTAACTCTTGTTTTTATGATTATGCAGTCTTTTGTAATATAAGTCTATCACTGTTTTTGCCGATCTGAAGGGAAACAATGACGGAATTAATCCATGCACAATAGACAAAATTCCGGCCCATATCATTGTAAAGCCTGCTGACACTGCCCATCGACAATGACTACTATATGATTCTTGACTATCCTGTAGGTGTTTAAACATTAGTGTTCCTCGGTGTTTCGAAAATATTTTCGTATCATATCTTGATTAATTTTAATACCTGAAATAAACTCAAGTTTGTTTAAATTGGCTGCTTTAGAAATATGTACTAACTCACTGCCAAACATCAAATTCAATTGCTGGTTAACAACATCCTGTAAATGTTGTAGATCATCGTTGTTCCATAACACAAGATACAATGATTGTTGTGGTTCATCCACTATGATGTCACCATCAAACCCAATCAACTTGCTTATGTTAGAAATTTTTGCTAAATCAATTTTTACATCATTGATTCGATACTGATTTGATTTTCCTAGATGTTGATAACAATTATGATCGATTTTTTTAAACTTATCGTCCATGACATGATCAATCCATCCGTTTTTTGTTTGTACCCGTGTGCCATCTGGCAGCAAAGTCAATGTAAAATAATCGTCTAGTGTGTAAAAAATTGTTGGATCAAACTCTTCGGCATTGCTGTCTGTTAATGAATTTATCATTACTGGTCCGCTAGTCTCAGTACAACCAAAAATACTTACAATTTTAATGTTGCGACCTTTGATTAAATTTTTGTACTGAGGTTTAATATAAGACAATGTATAAACAGTAAGATCCGTAAAACTCATGTTGAATTTAACTACTGAATTTAAGAAGTTATCCATCATAAAAGTATAAGGAAACAAAATATGATTTATGTCAAGATATTCAGTCCACGAGAGTTGATTTTTGATGTATTTTTCAATTTCTTCAAGATTTGATGAATCAATCCACGGAGCGCAAAAATGAAAATCTGATTTTAACAGCGCCGGCAAATAAAAAACAGGCATGGTACTACCATGATACAAATTTTTAATATGAACGACACGACCATTAAAATTTAAAACTTCAGCATTTCGTTGAGATATATCTAAAATATACTGATAGTTGTGTGTGATTTTTTTTGACACTCCGGTGCTACCTGATGTAGCCGACGACAACATTTGTGTTTTAGACCAATCAAAATTAAGATCTATTGATGATATATCGTTGGTGTTTGTATTTTCGTCTGAACTTTTGATTTTTGGTAGCAGCCTAGAGTCAATTCGATGTTGTGAATTATTATTCCAGTAGCTCATGTCATCACACATATTATCCAACGTGTCATCATACACTAATATATCCAATGGCATAAAATCTTTGTGCGATGAGCTATCATCAAACTTAGACTCTAACACTACAAAATTGGCACCAATTCCTATAGCGGCATACAACATACAAATGTATTCAAAATTAAGTTCGTGCAACAAACCAATGGAGGGATTGGTTTTTTGCAGGTTCAACGAACGATATATGTTAATCCACTTAGTGATTCCTTTTTCTAAATGATGGTGTCTGTATATAAAGGGACCATTACCATCATCATCTATTGATGCTTGAAAAAATCGAGCATTGCTGTTAACAAGGTCGCTCAGATTTGATATTTGTGCAGTCATAGAATTTAGTTATTGATTTCATACTTAATAAGAGCTCCGTTTTCACCATCTTCGGAGACCTCAATCCAGACAGCTCTGTCTGGATATCGATTTGCAATTTGAATGTACAGGTCATCTGACATCATTTCGCAAGATTTGTAGTCGAGTTGGAGTGCTCCATCGCGGTAGAGATTCTCGAGCCATCGCTTGAACTGAATGAATTCGATATCTCGATCATTGTGTAATACGTCGATCCAGACTCGAAAATGGAATATATGACGATGAGGCACGCCAAGAAAACTAACATCGTATTCATCACCGGTTGCCAGAGCAGGATCACTAGCGGCAGCAGGGTACTTGTGGATGCCTTCTTTGCGGAAGGTGACCCAGATTTTTCTATCTGCATATTGTTTAATTCTGTCAATTTTTTCTCGTTGCTCTTGATTCATGTGTTACCTTTGGTTAGAACATAGTGTATAATACTACAAATAATCATGTTTGTCTATGGGTGTATATGTCCGAAAACACTGTGTGACTGTCCAGATGTCTGCGTTGATCAAGTTCTGCCAATCGATCAAACAGATTATGATAGCCGTTGTCTGACACAGGCACATCCAAACAATCCAGTACAAACTGTAGTTCCTGGTCGAATCTAGTGCCTGTTGGTGATCTTTGAGCAATGATTTCTTTGACCTCTGCAATGTAGGATGCAGGTAATGCCCTGGCATCACACCAGATAAACTGATGTCCATTGTTGATATAGGCAAGATTCAAGTGATCATAATCACGTGCATGACCATTGTCAAATAAGAAATCAACATAGTCCCATATGGTCTTGGCATTGAGTGCAGAGAACACCATGTTAAATTTGACCTTGTGTGTGGCGGGGATTGCGGCTTTGAGTATGTTTAAGTTTTCAGCAAACACTGTCCAATCACCAGGATAGCGAATGTAGTTGTATCTGTCGCCCATGTCCTCAGCACTGATCAACCAATCCACGTTGGGAAACTTGGTCAGTAGCTCAAAGATTCTGTTACCACGGATCATGCTGAGATTGGTATTCACAACAAGATGGCAGTGCGGATTGATCTCCAACAGCTTTTCCAGGATCACTTGGTTCTCTTTGATCAACAGTGGTTCGCCTCCGGCCATGTAAATCTTGCGCAAGTCTACAGCATTGTCCACAAAGTATTGTGTGACATCGGCAATGGCGCTTTCGTCAATCTTAACAAACTGTTTTAGCTCACTAGCCCAGGTTGAACTTAGATCAGGGCCGCAGTACACGCATCCATAGTTACAGGTATTTCTGAATCTCAAGTCAGCATACTGTAGTTTAAAGTTTTCAGGCCGATCAAAAAATGCTTTGTCTGGTTGCCATGTATCAAACTCAACCAGTTGATTGTCTCGGTGATACTTGCGACCTTCATCAACGTTGTTTCCGGGTGCATAACAAACCTTACAGCCTTGAGCACGTTGGCCTGCCAACATCTCTTGCTTGATTTGAATATTCTTGCTACCGTCCACAATATTTTGTAGTTTGGTCTCGTGTAAATTACCAAGATTGTTATGAGCAATACAACAACTGTCTACCCTGCCGTCGGTTTCTACATAGATACTGCCCCACGGCAATGGACAAAATGCATCATTGTTCCAGTATTGTGTATCACTCATGTATGTTATTCAAACGTAATATGTTTGTTAGATGTAGCCATAGACATAGCCTCTATCCGTTTTACTGCACTATCTGACACTCTGAATTGGTACGAGCGAGATCCTTTGACTGTGCGTTCAAAATACCCATATGATCCACCAGAGATGTAGTTGCCACGATCACCGTCAATAATTTTTTGTCTAGCGATTTCGTAAGACTCTTCAAATTTTTCTTGTATGTAAGGCGAAGAAAAATCATAAACCTCTGAAGAAATAATCTTCTGATCTTTGGTCTTGACTCTAAGTTGCTGTTGAAGTTTTTCACAAATAACAGACTCGCGGTAGGATTTTTGAATGATATCTTCTGGAAGCATCGTGCCAACACTTTGTGCAGACGTGGAATCTATATCTCTTGACTTAACTTCGAGTCCAACTGAGGGTAGATCTGGTCCAGATTGATTTGATATTGGAAACCCTTGAGCACGAAGACGGTTTTCAATATTTCTGCCAGCGGCACCATGAGTTTTTGGAGGCACTGACTCGCCCACAAGATTCGCTTTGATTTTAGTGACTTTTACTTTCATAGTACAGTATCCTTTGTATATTTAGACCAATCTGTAAACACCGAACGTTTTTGTAATGTGTGCAGACTATGACACCATACACCAGGATTGGTTGCCGCAAAGTCCTTGTCATCTATTTTGACAGTGGCATTGTACCCTAGTTGTCGTATGTAAGGTATCTTGACAGAGATCATGGGAATAAAATTATTGTGCTCACACAGGCCAGATTCTAACAGACCTTCCACTTGCGAAACATCAATGTCCAATGTACATTGATATCCTTGATCCAAACATTGTTGAATCATGTTTTCCCAAGGTGTCCAAAACACACTATCGTTGGTGCGTATGCTAGACGGAAAGCTCATGTTAGCACCAAAGTAAATGTGCTCACAGTCAGCCAGTTGATCTTGTATATCTGTTGCGGATTGTAATCCTACTACAAACAATGTTTTCTTGCCGAATGCAGGAGTGTGTTCTACTTCTGTTCCAGTAAAGAACTTGACGTTGTTGTGACCTTGTCTATTCATTGCTGTTCCTGTTCCAATTGATCTAACGCTGAGGTATCTAATTGTACACTATCATCGGATTTGGTGTCAACTTCTGGTTCATCAAACGAGAATAATGCGTTGAACTGTGTTCGGGCATTCACCGCTTTCTTTCCTTTGAATCCACGGCCGCCTATAATTTCAGTCCAGTATCCAGTATCGCCACCGTACTTTTCAATTTCGGCTAGGCTGTTTTCTTTAGTTGAAGCTGAAAAGATGCGATCAATAATGTCCTCAAACTTGTCATAATCACCTTTGCTATATTGCATCATAGCAGGACGTGATCCTGCATCAAATCGTCGATTGGCTTCCTGTACCGCGGTCAAGTGCATCCAAACATTATGTCCCATGAGCAAAGCATAGCTAAAACTATCCCAGGATGTTTTGCCTTCTTTGCCAATCTTGTTTAGGTCCCCTGGTTTGTAGATGCAGATGTCTTTCATCTTGAACAAGTTGCTTAGTGGACTATCTTCCCAACGCGGATACACCCCGTCGGCTACTACTCCGTCACTCCACTTGCGTGTGTCTGTGGCATATTTTTTGTCGTCGGCTGAAGGAGCCATGCGATACGACCACTTTTGGTTGTGCTCGAAGACATTTTCAAAATACACCTGTCCGTTGGCTGTTGCAAGGAACGGACTGGCGCAGTCAAACGAGATAGTGAATTGCGGGTTGACATATTTTCTTACAGCTCTCTGAATTACAGTTAATAAAACGGCCCACTCCAACTTGGAGGTTCCCAAGAAGTGCATCCAATCATGTTTGCCCTCTTGTAGTAGATTGTCGTAGCGCAATGTCACTAAACGTTTGAGGATCAAGTGTACATCGCACATGTTTTGTCCACCCATGCCCCACCCATCAAAATGTCGATCTGGGTACACAGCAGGGTCGCAGAAGTGTTTCATTTGCTGATACCATTCTTCTGCTGATGTATGGTTATCGCCTTGTAGCACATTTAAGAAACGTGCGCCACCTTGATCTTTGCCCTTACGGTGTTTGATAAAGTATTCATTGTTGAACTTGGTGGCCGCAACTGCTTCGTCTAGTGTTTTGATTTGACACGCATCACTAGCTTTCTTATCGTGGATAACCCAGGTGGGAATATCCAGCCCCATACCATAGTTGCTGATAGTGTCCAACCAAGTAAGCACAGACTCACGTTTCTTTTGTGCTTTGGCACAACCTGAGTTGGCTTTCCAGTCGCCTTCCCACAAGCCTTTGGCAATCTGGAATCCACCCGAGTCTCCTAGCATGATAGTGTTGGGATCACGATTACGAACCATGTCCTCCGACCAGTCCGTCTTGGTCAAGTCCAAGTTGGCATGACCACCAGAATACAGCGACCATTTGTAAGGGAACAAGCCTTTAGAACTGTTGAGCCAGTTCATTTGTTCCATGTCAGTTAGTCCCTGTGGCAATCTAGCAGGATCTACATATGGTCCATTTACGGGATCACGTTGCTTGCCCACAAACGTGGCGTAGAAGCCCGAGATTGCCGGAAGGAACACAGCATAGTCATTCTGCTTGGCAGTTAAGTTGTCTTGAACTACAGGCTCGGTCATTACTTGCTTTGTGCCGGTAAGAGATAGTTGTAAACAGCAACACCGGAGTCTACTGTGATTTGTGCAACGCCATCATCGCTGATGCGAATTGTTTTGTCACCAACCAAGTCCATGATGCTGGCAAACTGTTTGGCTGGATAACTCCAAGCACGTTTCAATTGACCTGTGATGTCTGATTGAAACACAAAGTTGCCGGCGTGTGTAGAGTGATCACCAAAGTAAAACTTCAAGTCTGTGCCATCAGTTTTGACTTGAAAGTTTGGCTCTTCTGCGTTGGCACTCATTTGCATTTTCAGTCGCATGATGCTGGCAACTGCAGGCTCAAACTCAATGTGCCAAGGCACAGATTTCATTCTAGCAGTTTTCAATTTCTCACTAACAACACCCGATGTCATGAATCGATAGTTGTTTTTAAAGTCGCCTGTTTTGTTCACAAAGTCAATGCCATCCGGCTCTGTGGGTGTTTTGCGTGTGATAGTAAGTTTGGCATCCTCTTTATACTCTTGCAAGTTAAGCAAGGTTTTGAGTTTGCTCAAGTTGGGCATACCAAATGTACCAACAAAGTCTGGCACGGGATTTTTATATTCGCCTTTGACGATCACGCTCAAATCTTCTGCCAAGCCCTCAATTTGCGTAGTGTTCTCATCGCCTACAATCTTGATCAGGTCAATGCAACCAAGATCATATGTGTGTTGTACCAAGTCTAATAGACAGTCTCTCATAAGTTTCTCCTAAGTGTTTAAGTATACAGGGTTTATTTAGATCGCGCAACTATTTTGGCTAAAGTTTGTCCGCCTCTCAGCGAACTAATTTGGCCAGGACGTTGCAGTTCCAACCATGATAAATCACCAAGACCTGTGTGTTGATATAAGATATCAAACCCTGCTGATTCGGCTGCCTGACAGATTGCTCGTCCAGGTGTGTAGCACATGAATTTTTGTTCAACTAATTGTACGCTGTGCGCACGATCACAATCGTTGATGGTCATGATAACCACGCCACCAGGACGTAGTTTTTGATACAGCTCCGTAAGGTAGCGTGTAATTAGTTCAATAGGACGGAAGTTAAAATAGTTATAGGCAAAGATCAATCCAAACTGGTTATTAGGCAACGCGGCCAGTATGTGTTCATCTGTTTCGTTGATCACGTAAGGTCGCAGTCTTGCCCGGTATGTGTCATTGAACTCGCTTAGTGCAGGATCCATTAGATCTCGGTGTTGATCCACAATATACAAAGGATCCAATGGCACAAGTTCTTGTATGAATGTTTCACAGCTAGGCCTGATGATCATACCAGGCACACGCCAGTCAGTATAACTGCGTAGACGGGTGCGCAGGATCAGATTGCTTTCTTCGTCGATTGCTAGCTTTCTATTCAGCAGGTACTCGTTGCTTTCCCAGCACATTTCATCTTGATAGAATCGTGTGCTTTCTTTGTAGTAGGCAATTTCTTGCTTTTTGATCTGTAGATCAAGATCGCTTTTGAGTCCAGAGAACACTTTGTCAAATTGATCAAACGAATCCTTTACAGCAGAGAATCGTTTTTCAATACGATGTTTGTAAAATCCAATGTCTGACTCGTTGCTAGCAACCACATGATTTATAGCAGACAGCTCGTGTTCTGCCTGACCACGTATGGCGGTAAGACTCATACTTTCGAGTTGATTACGATAGGCAATAATGCTACTGAGTTTCATTCAAATGCAAATAAACTTGTAAATGTGTTTTCTGTGTTGGTAGCACTTGCTAAAGCCCATTCCAACACACCCAGCAAGTTGTCAACCTTTTGGTCCACAACAGTTGCTTCCATTAGTCCGTCATCAAACGGTAATTCCTTAAACCAATCTGGTAGGCGTTGTTCATCAGTGGGATAGCCGATGCTGGTCCAGCCAAGTGCATTTGACTTGAGCTTGCACACAATAGTTTTCATACCATCCACAATCTGCATTGAGTAGTTGTCACCATTCATCCTACGCATTTGATTCCAGTTCATTGCGGCCCTAACATGCCCGGGCATGTTGGCTTTGCCAAGGCGAGCTTCTTCTGCCGCATACTTGGTCAAGTTATTCACACGCTTGGGCGAACCTTTTTCCCAACCTGGACGTTCCATAAACTCGTACTTGAATTCACGAATGCGTTCAATGATTGCTTCACGTGTGGCACCATGCAATGTACTATTTAGAATTTCCAACAAGAAGTCTTGAATAACCTTGGGTGTATCACTGCGCTTCAAGTCCAGCCCCATGGCCTTGGTCTTGCCTTTTTTGCCTTCTACATCCAGTCTTTTGCCTTCTAAGTCAATGATGTTTACAGCATAGCGTTTCTTTGTGATAAACAATCCGCGATCCGCGACCAGTTCACGGCCTGCCGCAATCAACGCACCCATCTCTCTTGGACAATGAAATGCCTGTTCCATAAAGCCTGGGAAGCTAGCATTAACTTGTTCAGCAATAGAGTCATATAATGCAATGGCAGTTTCCTTTGACCACTCCATGCGACCTTCTTCCACTTCCTTCTTTAGCACTGGCCAAGCAGTAAAGTAGCAGGAGTCTGTATCACCATAAATGATAGCTTCGCCTGTGTGATCATAGATGCCTGTGATGCATTCGTTAATGTGTGCATCCATGTGCCGGGCAATGGCACGACCAGTTAGCGTGGTACTCTGTCCAATCCTGTGATCAAAGAATCTGCAACCTGAATTCAAAATAGCACCATACAAACTGTTCAAATTAATTTTCTTGACCAGTTGTCGCTTGTCCCAGAATGCTTCTTCTTTTTTGTCCTTGGCTGTTTTCTTCTTGGCCTGCAGTTCTTTACGTTCTGAGTACCAACGTTCCAGCAAGCCCGGAATGATACCCTTCTTCTCATATGTAAGGATGGTACCATTTGCACTCATGATCCAGGGCTGATTGCTGTCAAACATGATGGTCCAAATCTCAGCCGCCGAGTGTGTGCTTTCTGTGCCATCTTGCCAGTCAATGGTGATCTCTGTGCCACGTTGTTGTTCCATCACAGCAGTATATTCCAAACTGCCAAACAGACCCTCCCAAGCAGCCGCAAAACTTGCGCCTTTGGCCATCTTTTCTTTGATGTAGTGGTCAGTCATGATAGGACGCAGTTGCCCCACCACAGTTTCTGGACCCATGTTCATGGCACGAATGGCCGAAGGATACAGACTGTTAATGTCAACTGATCCAATCCAATCATGCAAGCCCTTTTTAGGATAAGCTACATACGCACCTGCGGCCTGTGTGTCATCATCTGTAAGACGTTGCTTGCGATTGGGTACCACCATGCCACGTTCATGGGCTTCATTGATAATAGCTTGCTCAGTCACTGCCACAGCACCCATGGTGGTCTGGAGCAACACAGTATTGGCATGTGCCAGTTCACTTGCTAGAGCCAAGAACTGTAGTTTACGATCCAGTTTGTGTAATAGCAAGGTATCTTGTCTGTTGTATTCAATAAACTTTTTAAAGTGTTGATTGTATAGTTGATCCAGTGTGCCTTCAAACTGTGTCTTGCGTTCATTGAGTTCATATTCGCCAATGGCATCTAAACTGTAACTATGACGTTCTTCGTATGTGTACTTGCGATACAGTTGCATATAGTCCATATGCACACGACCAACCAAGTCATATGTTTGATTCTCACTGCCGAAGCGTTCGAACATGCGCATCTTAGGCAGTTGTCCCCACAAGCAGAATTTGCGTGTGTCGTCTTTGGATAGCACACGAGTGCAACGATTCACAGTATATGGAATATCGTAGCCCTCTGAGTTCCAGCCCGATAACACATCTGCATCTTCAATCAAGTCAAGGAATGTTTTGATCATGTCCTCTTCTCGTTCAAACAGTAGTGTGTTTTCAAAGTCCTTCACTAGTTCTTGTGCAGTCTCCCACGTCAGCCCCTTGGGCGGCACAGCTAGTGTAATCAATTGATCCAACCAGTTTAGGTAGACTGAGATTGCAGTGATGGGATTGAATGGATCACTCACTGGCGAGAAACCTCGCTCTTTGTCAAAGTCTACCTCAATGTCGAAAAATGCAACATTGAGTTCTGGGGCGTCTTGGTCTTTGTAGTTTTCTTCTAAACAACGAAAGATTGGGTTGATATCACTCTCATACAATTGCTTGCTGGAGTGCATTTTGACTTCCTTGCGGAACTCTTTGTTGTTGCGGGTACTGAAACGACTAACAGGTGTGCCGTAGATGCTTTGGAACTTGCCTCGGGCATCGTCATAGTAGAAGATGTAGTTGGCAGGATACTCTTGGTATTTCCTCACGCCATCTCGGCGTTCTACCACATGAATGCGATCGTGTTCACGATCATAAAGTGCGTCAATATAACTCATAGTCTCCGTTTGTGGCCGGTAAGCCGTGATTCATGCTCGTAACGTGAGCGACTCGCTGTTGAGACAGATATTTATAGAGTTTTGCCAACGGTTTCTAAAATTGTTTCTAGTGTTTCGTGGTCTTGTTTCTCTTGACCAAAGCTGGCTTTGTGTGCTAACTTGACTGCTTTTTTAAGAATAGCAGGTTTAACTTCAAGTTCTTCCGCAACAGCTTTGATGGTGTCATTGAGACCACCTTGTAATGTATCAATTTCATGCATGACTTGCATGCCCTCGTTGATAATTTGCACGAGTTTGATCTTTTGATCGCCATTGAAAGTTTTGGGTTGTGACATAAAATACTCCTTGTTTTCTATTGTATACTTGTTCTAGAGCAAAGTCAAATAATGTTTGGTTCAATATAGCCAAATAAATATTTGTATGCCAAAATTCCACGTTGAGATCAACAATGAGGTTGATTTCTACATCAATCTCTACGATACAGAACTTGCTGAACGATTCTATCAAGCCCATGCTGAGGTAAAACGAGAACATCCTGACTGGGCACAAGCCCGCCTCCAAGACTACAATCGATTCAACATCACATACTTTAAAGAACTGATTGCACAAGCACAAGCACAAAACATTGTGAATTGGTCACACTATGAAATATTGCCTGGAGCAGAAAACTATGCTGCCAATCAAGTGGTGTTTAATCACATGCATAGAGATGTAGAAGTCCGCGCTGGAATTGAGAAGTATGCTGGTCTTGAAGATGATCAGCGACTGTTGGTTGATGAACTGCATTGGTGTTTGCACAGCCTCGAATCTCCAGACGCTCCCAAGGATTACAAATTTGTACCCAGAGATGTAGTACAGATTACCTATCGTGGTGAACTGGTGCGTCCTGAAATGCCCAAGGATACTGTGTTTAAAAAACAATTGTTACCTGGAGAAATCATGCTAGATTATCCTTACGTGGGCAAGGAGCCCTTGTACTGCATCATGCACGATGATAACGACATGCTAGAACAAGCCTGTAAAATTATTGAACACATCAGTTACAGCTGGAAATTGCATTTATCACCGAGAACAGCAACACAATGGGCCGGAGGACCACGTTGGCCCAGAGATGTTGATGCCGCCCTTACCGCGTGGTATTATCAATATCAAGACAGGCTTGATCGTATGGGATACGGACTAGATCTTATTTTAGCTAGATCTGGATTTTGTCCTGTAGGAATAGTTGACGACGTGTCTAAATTAGATTACGTGCGCCGCCAGCCTGTTATCAAACTTACCAACTACGAATTAATAGAATGAAAAAAGACTTTCCTGAAATTGCTGTTGTCATGTACAACAATCTCCCTGCACGGTGCCACGAGGTTGAACAAAATCTCTGTGACTTTACCAAATTTAAAATCAATGGACAGCACAATCTCCATACCTACGAAACTAAAAACATTACTGAGATGCTGACCACTTTGTCTGCTACGCATCGATGGGCTGTGGTAATTGCTGCCGGAAACATTTTGCAAAGCCAAAAGTTAATCATGGATAGTGTAGAATATGCTAAAAAAGAAAATTCACCTCTGAGTTGTCACATACTAGATCGTGGCGGTTATTTTCACCTGCATCCGCAGTACTTTACCATTGACCTTGAAGTGTATCAATCACTTGGATTTCCTCCGTTTGAAGAAACACCCGGACCAGTTGATATCAACACTAAAATTACTGAGCGTAGTATAGACAATGTGCATGACGACTACACTCCTTGGTGGTTACACTCGGGAACTGAAACAAAAACCTATGCTAGCGATCAAGGATATTTTGGTATCAATGTTGTGGCCGCGATGATCAACGCTGGCCACAACATTGTTAACATACCTCGTGAACTTCGTCAAAGAAAAAACTACTGCTACCCTGAACATCAATTGGCAGAGATAAAAAAGTTGATTGCTGATCCGTTGTATGTGCCGGTCAACGACAATGGTCCAATTTGGTGGTTTGCACATGATCTAAGAATGATAACAGATGGATTACAGAAAGGGTACTACGTGATGAATACAGAACCTTTGTACCTAGACAACCCCAAGCTCAGTGATCAGGAATTTGATTGTTTTGTGGGAGTAGCCAGTGGTGTCAAACCTGCATGTTTGATTGGCAAGTTAAAATTTGCTGACAATTCTCGTATAGTACTTGTAGACATCAGCCCTGCGGCACTGAAGTGGCAAAAACATCTGCTGGAATCCTGGGACGGAGATTTCCGCACATTTGAAACAGTGTTTAGAGCATTTGAAAAACAAAACACTGATTTGATTCCTATCTATTTTAGAGACCAATCTTTTGAAAATCTGTTTGTTTGGTTTTTTGAAAACGTACAAATGGATTCAGTAGAATTTCAGCAATGCTGGAAACGATATCAAACCATGCAAGTAGAATTTGTGGAATTAAACCTACTAGAAACACCTAGCATGCAATATGTAGTTGATACCATTAATCAACACCAGCATGGTGCCTATGTGTGGTCAAGTAATTTGTTTCACATGGACTATTTGAGTTTTTACCGCACTGACCGTTGGGCTAGAGACAAACTACTTGAGTTTGTTGGAAAATTACGCCAGGAAACTAAGATACCAGTGGCGTCAGAGTTTCTTTGTTTTCTTGAGTTTTATAACTGTTGACCAACAACGGTGCCAACTGGTGCATGTGGCACCCACCATGCACAATCATGTGAAAGCGATCCTCATCGCTGTTGTTGTGTACGCAATGACGATAATGATTGTTAAAATAAAATGCACTGCCTGAATCTTTGAAGGGCAAGGTGCCTTGCTCGGTAACTAGCCTGCAACCTTCAGGGTTGTTCAAACTGATGTTGATTGCACCTCCCAAGAACGAATTCACGTTGTCACTGTGTGGAACAATATATCCGCCAGCTTCAAGCAACATAAATCTCACTCGAGAATAGTGATGGTACGGCAAAATTTCTTTGAGAAACTTAACAGTTACCGGACACTGATCCTGTATCTCCGTCCAGTCGTACTTGGCAGTTTTAGAGTCTAATCCATATGTTTCGGCTACATTGGTCTTAGTAGCACTGATTCCGTGTACCGCTAGACTTTTCCATCCACGATGATGTTCTTCATCAGCACGATGTTCTACAAACATGTGTCGCAATGCTTGAGCTTCTGACAACATTTCTTCAAAGGGAATAGCAAGACCCTGCAGTTCAAGCCATGGTGCATGACTGTGGTTAAAAATCCAGTTGCCTTGATACTCAGCTGAGCCTGCAGGCAACAAAGGGTACTGATATGTTTTATCAGCGTTCTCTTCAATGAAGCTTTTTATAAGTGGTGTTGACACGTTTGTTACCTTGTAATTTTTTATGTATGATTTGCACAAGATCTTGGTCTTGTATGGCGCCAACAGGATAATCATATATCACCTGTTCAGGTGCCATGCCCCATCGAGCCAGCCATTGTTTAAAACTATCACTGTTGTATACTCGTTGTCTAAAATCACTGACCTGTATCAACAGTGACCCGTTGTTGCTGTGATGTCCTGTGGTATCCCAGTCATTGGGATTGTCACCATCTAAGTAGCTTCTAATGATAGACTTACCTAGTATCTGTGGACCAAATATAACTGATGCATGTTGTGGACTATGATATTGACGATGTGCATTGTCCATCTTCCACCATCCAGGGTCATCAAATGCCGGTTCTTCACTGCAGTATATTTCATCAAAACTAAAATCTGGCTCGTAATCTATATCAGCAGGCAAATACACTTCAATGGCATGAATTGCATCATTTAAGGATTGCAAAGAATTAGTTAGAGTGGTTCTTAGTAATTTGCTCAATTCAGATGGCATGCGAGACATATCTCTAACATTTACTGTTTGCTGAGTGTGTGTAAAAAATCTATGTAAACTATTGCACCAACTGCGATTTATATCTGCTGGAGTAAATGGCATTTTGTTTGGATACTCATATCCAAACTTGGCTAATTCTTTAACTTCTTTAACACAAATTTCTAAGTGTGTTTCTATAACTTCTTGATTGTAACGTCGGGGGACTGTGTTTGATGATATAAACCCCTGTGCAGTTCTTGGTACAGATAGTACAGAGTTGGCCCAGCTTTGCACACCAGGATTATCCAGAAGATGTATTACAAGGTCAATTGGTTGATCTGGAAACTCAAATGTGATGACCATGGAGTTTTCATGCGGCATGAACTATTATAATGTCTTTGTGTTGATATCTTTCGCACTGCAACCAATTGTTACTGGCATGCATTTGTAGTCTTGGAAACATACCCACAGTGCCTAGTTTGTACTGATAGATTCCGTCAAGTTCCATATAGTCTGTAAACATAGGATCTCCTTGATAACAATGCCCAAGATGATGCTCTTTGCTTAGATTGTTTTGTTGTTGGTATGTGTCATGATGATCTTTGAAATATACCACTTCGCGATTGACATCTTCCCAAGATCGATATTGCTTTTTCCACACAATAGTTTTGAATTCAGGATCATCCATCATGGGAATAATCAAACTAAAACAAGTTTCAGGATCAGGTTCGGTTATTATAGGATCTACGTGCAAGTGATGTGGCATCATCTGACGCTGATATGCAATATACAGTCCAGCTTTGGGTGGCAGACGCCTACGTACAATTTTTTCAACCAACTGGTACGCAGGATCTCGCCCATCAAGCACTACTCTTCGATCTAGAACACCGTTGTTACTACGTCCAAATCTACGTTCTAAATGCTCGGGGTTCATGGTAAGATCTTGACCTTCGGACTCGATCCTTTTTGCCATGTCATTTTGCAACCAGGCAAGTTCTTCTGGAGCAACAATATCCAAACTTTCTACTTTTGTCATAGCAGTATATAGCTCACTTTTGGGTTCACGGTAGCGAATCGTTACATCAAGGCAGCAGCCGCCTCACACTATCGGTAACAAGTTACCGGTCCTAAGGTGTGTTAGAGTTATTCAAATAATGGAACAGCGTTGGCGTAGGCCACCCACTCTTCAAATATAGCATTAGCGGCATCATTTGCGTCTGATGGATGTGCTGATGGATTTGCTTCTTGCCAGATTTTGTGCTTTGCAGCCGCTACCCACCATGCCGCCTGCCGCTCTGTATTGTCATTAATCCAGTCATCAAATCCAAGTTTGTCGTCATCATGTGTGGATACGTTTCCATTTGCGCTTCGATATATTGCCATAATATATTCCTTATCTAGCTAGTTGTTGGCTGTGTGTTCTTCTGCGCAATGCGCCAATTCTAGTGACTTCGTTAAGCAAGCGACTGCGCTGTGCATCAGCTGACTCACTGAGTTGTCCAGAAAACTGACGGTTGATGTATTTTTTAATAAACGCAACGTCATCCTTGGTCTGCACAGTTTCTAGCATTTTTTTCACCTGCTTGATTGTTTCAGCAACAGGTTGTGCCTTGGCTGCGGCAGCAATACGTGCCTGCAACTTTGCTTGTTCATCTGGAGTTGCGCCACCTGATGTGACTTTAGGTGTCTTTGGTGTGGTAGGAGCCGCAGGTGCGCCAGGCGCTTTAAATGTAGTAGTGGTCTTGCCGTATCCAGTGGGACCAGCGCCAAAGTTAGCAGTCTTTGCAGGAGCTTTTGTAGCTGTCTTGGCATACTTCTCCATACCAGGCATTTGCATTACATTGGTAGCATTAAACGACGCTGTGTTATTTGGTTGTGTAATCTTACCTGGCGCAGGAGTAGTACCAGTTGCTGGCGGCAATCCAGCAGTTGGGCCGCCAGTAAGTGCAGGTTGTTGTGCTCCGCCCGCTGCCGAGATTTGTGCGGGTGTTGCTCCTGAACCATACATTCGTGCCAGTTTTTCTTTTTCGTACGGCTTACCAGTGTCTGGATCAATAGCATTGATTTCACCAGTCTGAATACCAGCACCACGTTGCGGTGCAGGCGTACCATTGGGAACTGTTGCTGGTGCTGTGTAAGGAATACCCATCTTGCTGTATACATCAGTGATAACACCTTGTGGTACACCTTGCTTGGCCAAGAAATCCGCAAGGTAATCTGAATCAGTTTGGTGCCCTTGTTGTTCCCACTCTGTTTTTAGTTTAGCGGCTGTGATCTTGCGTGTGAAGTTCTGTGCTTGTTTGCTGAGATAGCCGCCAACTTTGCCAGCAGTTTTGTCCAGCCAGTTAAGACCCTTGCCAATCATTCCAGGCTTTACTGCTCCGGCTTGTGGTGCATCGGGCATGTCTTGACGAGGCACAGCAGGTATATTTGTACGATTAGGACCCATTGCGTCAAGTTCTTTTAACAACGAACGACGATGACGATCAACGTTTTCGATCACGGTCAACACACCCTTGTGTGTCAAGTGTATGTTGCGAGCAGGTGCACGGCCCGTGCTTTCGTTTAGAGCCCAGGCCATCACGGTGAGTTTCTGATCAATCAACTGCTCGGCTGGCAGCTTGAGCAACCGTACAGCAGGTAACCAACTTTCCTGTACCGGGTTTGAAAATTCTTGTGGGTTAAAATTCTTAATGTAGGCTTTGCCGTTAACTATGTAGGCAGTAACATCCTGTCCAGCATAGTTAACTGGAACTGTTTCAAGACCGGGACCAAGTCTTGGCTGAATACCACCCGATGGGAAAGCATAAGCCTGTACTTCTCTTCCGTCTGGCAGAGTCAATGTACCACTGTTTCCGCCATCGGGAAAAGACAATAAAGGTCCTGAAGGTGTCGTGGGCACTGCGGCGTCTACAGCGGCACCTCCGCCCAACGGTTCTGGGCTCATACCTGCTGTTTGGCCACCACCGCCTGCGCCTGGCGCCTTGTCTCCATACATGCCGCCCTTGTAGTCTGCCCACAAACTACCTTGTCCTGGAGTACCCGCAGCAGGTAAATTAATTTCTTGTCCTTGCTGCAATGCTTTGGAAAAATCAATATCTGGATTTGCCGCACGAATTAATTCAGGTGTGGTACCTTGAGCCTGGGCAATAAAGCCCAGTTGGTCTCCCTTGACTATGGTGTATGTTCCGCCTCCTGCACCAGGTACAGGTGGAGTATTACTAGGATCATTATAGAAATCTGGATCGCCTGCTGGTAGCGGAGTGTCATTATAGAAATCTGGATCGCCTTGTGGTAAAGGAGTGTCATTGTAAAAATCTGGATCGCCTTGTGGACCACTTGGTGTAGACAACAGGTCCTGAATTTCTTGTGCGCCAAGACCCATGAGTGCGGCGCCTATGCCCTTGCCAATGATACTGGATAGTTTTTCGCCTTTGATGGCAGCATCGATAGCAGCGGTAACACCAGCAATAACAGGCAACCCTGCACCGCCTGTGGCTAGGCCAGCCAAGGCAATCAGTGCTGTCTTAACAAACAACTGTGTCTTAGGATATTCTTTGGCCAGCAGTCGATACTTCTTGATTGAATCCATGACCTTGCTGTTGGGACCAAGTTTATCACGCAACGCACCAGTAGCATCATTATAGGCAGCATCAACTCCAGCAACAGGAGTAGACTTAGTGATAGAACTTAAAACACTGTTTATGGCATCCTTGGTAGAATTATATGCACCTGATACAGCATCTTTACTTCGGCCCAACGCTGTACGATTTTGTCCAGAGGCATTGGCACCTGCTTCGATGGCCGCAAACAAGTCAAGAATTTCTTTCTCGCTCATCTTGCGTTCAGCCAACATGCGACTTAGATTATGGAACTTGCGATAAGTTACATCTTCTTTTAGCAATTTGTTGTGACGGCTCTCACTAAAAAACTGTCGGGTGTTACCAACTACAGTGTAGGTTGTGAATAATTGATCTACTATCATTTCAACGTTCTTCCAAATAATCTTGATTGCCTTGGGGCCGGCGGTTACGCTTCTGGAATATCTTTACTGCCATGTCGGCATCATTGACATTGCGGAAACGTGTGGGCAACTTACGCTCGCCTTGACGAATTTCAAACCCTCTTTCTTCATCCCCGTAACACTCTAACATACTGCCATCTTCCATGGGGTAAGTTTTTACAGGTGCTTCGGCCATTACAGGTTCTTGTACCGGTGCTTGAGCAGGTACAATATCTAAATCTTGTTGTGTGGGATCTTCTTCTATTTCTTCATTTTCAGGATCTGGGTCATTGGCAATGTCCAACTCGTCCTTGGCCTTGCGCACTAAGTGGCTGTCAATTTTATTGTTGTCTTCCAGTCTCTCAAGATAATCCACAAAGGTACGTTTGACTTTGCTCAACATGTCTTCTTCAACTTCTTGCATGGCTTCTTCTAACGGGCTCTTGGTAGGCTCAACGCTATCTCCTACCAGTTTACCATCCATGGGGTGTTTCTGATAGGGCTTTTTAGTAAGTGTGGGTGAAATATCTTTAGGCTTGAACAGCGCAGGTAACTGGTCCGCAGACTTTTGCTGTTTGTTTAATCCGTGCTTGACATTCACAGGAGTAAGTTTACCTTCCTCTACTGTGGCCAAGCGATCAAGTATTGATCTAATGTCTGCTGATGAACTCATGCTCTAGCGTCTTTCAAATAACTGCGCAGTTGCCAATGGTATTTTCCGTGTTGACTCAGGCGTTGGCTCACAAAGTCCGCAATGCCTTGTTGATTTTCTTGTTCTGCTTCTGCAAAGCATTGATTTAGAATTTCAATCATCTGTTGATTGTTGGCCAAAAGTTCTTCCAACATAAGTCTAGCACGAGGTATCTTGGTTTGTCCAGATATCTTAGTCAGTTCAGCAAAACGTTCAAAACTTCCCGGAGCATAATCATCTAGGTATCTGATGTATTCTGCAGTGGGATCTATTGCCGAATAGGCATCTTCATAGATGTTTTGAAAAAACTCATGCAATTCTCCAAAGTCAGGTCCTTCCACATTCCAGTGAAACTGCTGGGCCTTTAGGTAATAAGCAAAATTACTTGCTAGGAGAATTTTTAAAGCGTCCGCTAACATTCTTGTTCCTTTTGTATTCTTTAGGTGTGTTGGGGGTTGGATCAGCACCTGTTACATATTTACCTGCTAACAAAGATCCGCCATTTCTTGACACTAAACCCAGGCTGCTTTGAACAGGGGCAATTGATCCTGCGCTTGTACCGCCTACGCTGGCGTTTTCCATGATTTCTTTAAATCGCATTGTGGATCCTTAGGGTGTTGTGAGATATGAATTCTGCTGATCCGTGGTTGACTCTAGGGTTGCTCACAACAAGATTGCCCTCGCCAATCAACTGATATTCTATTGCATAATCACCAGGTGGTGCAGAGATAGGAATAACTTCTTCAAGACTTTGATCTTGCCAGATATAGGTACGTTCAGTAAACAATTCGTTGTTTACATACAAACGATAGCTAGGCGGAGAGTTGTGCCACTCACAGCTTACATCGTATTCAATTTGAACGTCTTTTACAGGCATAGTGTATTTAGCTATGGTTTTATCTGTGTTGATCCAAGTAAATAAACAATGACTGAACTAATCTACACTCTAGTGGTCACACATATTACTATAATTTGTGTCACACTATTCTTACACCGTGGCCAAGCACACCGCGGTATTGTTTTTGCTCCTGTACTAGAACACTTCATGCGTGCCTGGTTGTGGCTCACTACAGGCATGGTCACTCGGCAATGGGTGGCAATACACCGCAAGCATCACAGATTTACAGATGAACCCGGCGATCCTCACAGCCCAGTACACTACGGCATATGGCGTGTGCTGTTTCAGGGTGCAGGACTTTATCATTCGGCTAGTAAAGATGCTGAAATGGTTGCACAGTATGGTGCAGGCACACCTGATGACTGGATTGAACAAAACATCTATACCAAGCACAGTCGCTTGGGTATTGTGTTAATGTTATTGATCAATATTGTGTTGTTTGGTGCCTGGGGTGTGTTGATATGGGGCATCCAAATGATATGGATTCCATTCTGGGCAGCCGGAGTTATCAACGGCATTGGACATTGGTGGGGGTATAGAAATGGCGAAACTAAAGATAAAAGCAGGAACATTATGCCTTGGGGCATTGTTATTGGCGGTGAATGTTTGCACAATAATCATCATCTTGAACCCGGCAATCCTCGTCTCAGTCGCCGCTGGTTTGAATTTGATATAGGATGGATGTGGTTGAGTGTGTTTAGACTCGTGAGTCTTGCCAAGCTACGTTAGTTTTATGATATTTTTACCACACCACTGACCACTGAGTCTTTGCCGTATTGTCCTTGCAACAGCAGTTTGGCCATGGCTGGACTTTTGGCAAACACAGCTACATCAATGCTGGTACTGTAGTCAGGATTTTTTACTTTTACTCGAGCCTGGTATACTTGAAATCCTGGTGCTATGGATTCATTGAGATTGTATTGTGATCCTGTGACATTGGTTGCATACTGTTTCATTTTTTGCGACCTGATTTCATGTTAGCACACCAGTGATACATCTTGGCCTTTTCACCAGACGCATTCTTGGCACGAGCACGTAGATCAGTAACTGACCCTGAGCAACTGGCACCTGCACGTTTCACACGTCCTGGGCGGCTCTTGCCTTTGACTTTACCGTCTGCAAAGTTTTCATCAACAAACTCATGTGCTCTCATAACTCGTCCTTGAACAAATACACCTGTATAGGAGTACCAGACTTTAGTGCATCTGCTGATCTGTGATGTCCGTCAAGTATGTACAACTTGTTGTTTTTTTGTAGCACAACAGGATGTTGTTTCATTGTGGCAAATGCGGGCTTGCCCCCACCTTGAGTGCTCAACCAGTCTTGTGTGGCCAACAAGTGTCGCGGATTGACTTGTAGCAATATGGGCTTGGTACCAGCATCCAGTAATCCGTGTACACGATCTTTTAAATCACCTGAGAACTTGAACTTGCTGTCATATGGCTGTTTAGTAGCAGGATGTGTTTTGCCACGATACTCGCTCATGCGCAATGGCATACTGAAGAACTCTACACCTTCGTCAACGTCCTCTTGACCTGGAGGATCAATGTCGTGTGTTTTCAATCCCAGGCGCTTGAACTGCTTCAAGTAAGGCTGTTCAAACTCGTCACTGGGAAACACAATCACTGTGTGTGGTGGGCCTTGATTGTACTCTTCAGGCTTGGCAGCACTGATGTTGCTGATGTCCATGCCCAGTTGATACCAGTCTTGTGTGTCGCTAACATCAACCTTGGTTGTTCCTGCGGGCATTTGAGGTGGGGTTTCTGGACCCAGTGGTGCATTCAAGTCTCTATACTTGCCTTGTCCTTGGCTGGGTTGTGGCATACCTTCCGCCACACCTTGCTCTCGAACTTTTTTTGCTTGTTGTCTTGGAACATCACGCACTAGACTATGTTTGCCATCGTAGTGCCATCCTGGGAAATATTTGCCTGCTGACTGGAAGAAACGCTGATACATCACTGCTTGTCTTTCTCCAGCACCTTGCATGATAATTTCATCAATTTCTGTGTTGTATTCTGTGATGAATTTACGAACAGCATTGATCACAGTGGAATAGATCAAGAATTGATTTTTGTTTCGAGCAGTTAAATCAGTGTTGATTTCATCACCAAAACTATAATCGTCTTGTTCTTCTCTTACACCAAATGACACATTCACTGCGTTCCAGTTTGACTTTTTACCATAAACAGGTGCACCTTTCACAGTGAAATTTATCAAGTATGTGTCTTTGCCAGACTTAAACTTCATAACTTTGTATATAACCTGATTGCGGTCATTGACATTTACAAAGTTTTTTGGTTCTTTAACTTTGAGACTGGTGTTTGCTAATTCGTCTAAGTAACTTTCCGCCACACCTTGCTTTGACCAAAGTAATTTACCTTCTTCTTGTGCTATACGGTGTATATTGGTTCCCAACTTGGTGGGTTGAATGTCATAGTTGTCAAAGTGAGAAGATAGTTTTTGTAGTATTCTTACCACGGCAAGATACTGATCACCCACAAGGTCATCAGGCACAACTACCAAGATATCAGTGTCGCTGTTTCTACGATGCTTTCCTGTAGCACGACTGCCATGGAACCATATTTCCTGTGTCACAGGCGTAACTTTGAGTATAGCATCTACTACTGCCTGGCCAGGTTGTTTGCCTTCCGCCACACCTTGCTTGTGTAGATTTTGAGATGCGTTAGATGATTCCTTTTCGGCGGCATTCCACTTGTCAGCATAGTATTTGGCATCGCGTCTCAGGTCAGTAACGTCTACCACAAAGTCACCGTCCATAATGTGCCATACGGATTTTTCTACGCCAGCCTTGGACATGGTGTAAGATTTTTTAATCGTGTATTTTTTATCTGCACCTTCTGCAATGCTTTCACTCATACCTTCTGCACCGTATTGCTGAATCTTTCTGTTCTGATGCATGTATTGAACTTGTTTGAATACTTTGTTTAAGTCGGGTGTGACACGCACAATCCATCCTTGGCTGGCAATGTATTGGAACGGATCACTTATTTCAGTTTGTGTTAAAGGCTGTCCTGGATTTTCACTGAAGTATTCACCAGTTGGCAATTTCTTGAAGTTGGCGGCATCAAACACAGTCAAGTAAGTTTTACGACTACGCATTGCTGGCAAATCTTTTTGGTCAAAATACACAACAGGTTGCCCGTTTTGTGTAAATTCTACATAGCGTGTTTCATGGGCATTGCCAGTGGCATACAATGCTGTTCTATGTGGATCACCTGCAAACAATCCTTTAGTGGTATTGGTTTTAAGATTTTTTTTCTTCCAATAACTATCGTCACCTGTGTCTACACCACTCTGACTCCAGTCATCTGTATGCTTGTATGCTTTAAGACTAGACACAAAATCCGTGATAGGTTTACTATCAATTCGTGTAACTGTTTGTGGGCTGTTAGAAAATCCTTCCGCAATGCTTTCACTCATGATTGGAACAACTTCAATTTCTGTGCCGTAAGCATAGCCGTTGTTTTG
>Ga0315900_10000859_pt1 | contig 49684 bp, 37 predicted proteins | sample LakEriMetagenome_FD_203521 | JGI IMG/M metagenome (GOLD analysis project Ga0315900, IMG submission 203521) | Freshwater fungal communities from buoy surface, Lake Erie, Ohio, United States - Buoy 12 MA114 | ecosystem: Environmental > Aquatic > Freshwater > Lake > Lake biofilm | place: USA: Lake... | reverse complement strand
TTGCTCTGAACGTACCCATTCCAGTCTTCGATCGTTCGGACCGGTCGCGGCACCCAATCCGGTGAACGATACCAATGTCGGCCAGCGACCACATCCAGTCGGCCGTCCCCGTCGATATCCCCGACGGTGCATCCTTCGTTAGCGTCCAGCATGAGGGAACGGATACCCCATGCAGGCCCCTTAGCTTCCTGAAATACCCCCTGCTCCTTCCCCGCCGCGCGAGCCGTGTCCTGAGCCCAACTTGCAGGACCGCTACTGCACCATGCGGCTGACACCACCGCCATGCGGAAGGCCAAGCGTTTCCATGATGTCACCACGAGGGGGCATGCAACAAACATCCAAGATTCCTTGACCACCATTGGTATTCTTCCTCTGTCAAATTCCAACCATCTTATCGCTGATCCACAGGTGGATCTTGACATTCAACCTCAGCCGTCCACTCCCTCCAGCGACCTAGCCCAATCTCCAGCAACTCGATTTCCACGGCATCCATCGCAAGCATGGACGAGATAGCAACCAAAGAAACAGGTCAACTCCCTTCGGGCTGACTGCCTGCTGCAAGCCTGCGAAAGTACGCTTCGATCACCTCCCGATAATGGGACGGGAGATCGCGTGTCAAATCCTGGATGGCCTGCTGGCGCTGGCTGGGGGGAAGATCTCCCCAATTGCCCTGTGGGTCGAGTTTCTTTCGGTCGATATCCCCTGGCCCCGATTGCCCCTGTGCACGGCTATCCTCCAGCGGGGTACTGGGTTGGGGCTGAGAACCTCCCGACCGCTGTTGATTCTGCTGCCGTTGCTGCTGTTGCTGCTGGCGCTGTTGCTGTTGTTGTTGCTGCTGTTGCTGAATCTGCTGCTCTACCTGATCGATCAACTTATCCAGTTTCTCAACAATCGCCTTCTCTTGAGCCTGCACCTTCTCGCCCGCCCGCCCCAGATCCAAGCGACGCTCTACATCGGTCATCAATCGCGCTACCTCATCCAAAGAGTCTTCCTTCAGCGGCTGGATATCGGTCCGCATCAATTTAGCGGTTGTCGAGTAACGGCCTGTCAATTCCGCCTCCCTCTCCAGCAATCGATCCACCGCATCCAGGCATCTCTTCCGATCCAACTGGTGGTGGGCGCACAGCGCTTCGTAGAAGAAAAAGCTGGAAGGATCAACCACCTGCTCCGACTTCACGCCCTGCAACACTTCCGCCGATTCGTCATAGAGTCGATGCTGAGCGAACCACCGGGCCATCACCAGCCTTAAATCCGGTTCGGCCCACGAGGGAATTTCGGTTCCCACCAAGCCAGCCAACTGATGCCAGTCCGACATAGCAGGGGGCGCGACTGCCAAAAGTTTTCCTTCCAGTTGCTTCAACCCCGGACTGATGGCGGCCCCTAGTGCCAGCCACTTTTCCATCGCCGCAGGACCACGCAACGAATCATCGATGGCGACCTGATCCAAGGCGATCTGCAGCGCCGGCACGGCGCCTTTCTCCTCGGCCCACTTGCGCCATGCGGCCACCCAGGTATCGGTCGAAGGCCACTGCCAAGTCGGCTCCTTGGCCATTGTCGATTGCTGAGCTTGGCAGATGGTGAGGCAATGGGGAAGCATCGCTACCATACATCCACACAGCAACAGCCATCGCATCGATCGCTTCATGATCGGCGTTCTTTCCATCACTTGGGTTACTGATCCTTGGCGTCGATTTTCCGAACGATCTCACGGGTCACTTCTCGAAGTTTCTCTTCCCGTTTAGCCAGCTCCGCTAGCTCTTTCAGCAATGCTTCATCGGTTGCCTGCCCCGTCGGATGCTTCGGATCGCTCAATCGCCCCGCGAGCTTTTCGGTTCGCTGATTGACCCGCACCTGCAATGTTTTGATCAATCGCAATTCAGCCAATGCATCGACTAACGGCTGTTCCTGCGAGCCACCTTGCTGACCTCCACCTTCGCCCTGCTGAGATTCCTTCTGCTCTTTCCTCTCCTTGATCGCCTCGGTCAAGGAAGCCAGCAATTCCTCTAACGCTTCGATGATCTCTTCTTGGCGACCGATCGCCGGTTCACCTGCCTCCCCTCGACTCAACCAGTCAGCCACCTGCTCCATATCAACCAAAATCTGGCTAACCGCCTCGGGAAACGCCGTGCTGGAGCCTTCCTCCTGCAAGAGCATCATGGCTCGCTGGCCTTCCAGGACAATCTTCCGTTCCTCCTGAGCCAATCGATTTCCCTGCAGTTCCCTTTGACGTTGCCGAGCTTCGCCCTCCAGTGCATTCCACTGCTTGGTCCCTTCCAGCACCTGCTGCTGCATCTGCAGCATTTTCCGGAAACGCGATTCCAATGCCTCCAGCGATCGCTCCACCTCCTCCTCCCGCATCTGACGCAGGATCTTCTCCAGCTCTTCGACCGCTTCCTTCAATTCCTTCTCCGCAGCCTTCTGTTCTTCCACTGCTTTCTTGCGATCGCCACTATCCAACAGACGCTGGGCCTGCTTCATCCGTTCCCTGGCCCGCTCCACGCGCTGCTTGGCGGCTTCCTCCGGAGTGGAAGGGGGCGACGGCTCACCGGCCTCCTGCTGTGACTGCTCTTGAGCTGGGTCGTTCGATGATCCTTCGCCCCCGTCCTCTGAAGGCATTGCATCATTCTTCGGCGATTCGCCGGAAGGAGCCGGAGAGCCATCCGAGGGCTTGGACTTTGACTGGGACGACTCTCCCGGCATCGGCATGTCGTCGGATGGGTTGGGCTGTTCCGACGTACTTGGCATGCCCTCTTTCGAGGTGCTCTCCGCCCCATCGGCTGGATTTGCCTCCGTTTTTTTGTCTCCCTCCTCACTCCCAGGCGACTTCGCTTCGGATGGTTTCTCCGACGCTGGGTCGGATTGTTCCTGCTGCGAATTGCCATCCTCTGGATTGGGCTTACGGCCATCGTTGGATTGCGGCGAACGATCCTGCCCGGATTCCGATCGGGGCTTTCCTTCCGAATCAGTTCCCTCAGAGGGTGTGGAATCGGATCGTTCCTGACTGCTTGGGGAGGTGGTCTGCCCCTCCTGAGACTCCATCTGCCTAGCCACCTGCTCGGCCTGATCGGCAACCTCTCCCTGGTCGCGGGAGGCCGACTTCAGCTCCTGTCCATTCTCACTGCGTCCCCGCAAAGATCGCTCCATCCGCTCCAGTTTCTGAATGTCACGAATCCATGTTTCATATTTTTTTCGCTGATCTTTCAGCCGCTCCTGCCGGTTTTCGCTCTGCAGGAGTTGCAACAGCTTTCCGAGATCCTCGGCGCTGGTCAACTGCTCTTCCAACGCCCGCTGCAGCTGCTTCTTCTCCAGCAGTTCGCCTGCCGATTTCAATCGCTGTCCGGTCGCCAACTCCTTGCTGAGCTTTGCCGCTCGCAGCAGCAATCCCGACCGCTCGGGGTTGGTCGTCGACTCGAGCTCCGACATTCGCAAAAACAACTCTTCCATCTTGGTGAAACGATCGGCAAGCTGTCGCTGCTGATCGATCAGGGTTTTCAAGGAGTTGTCCCCGGCCGGTGGCTCAGTTGGTCCCGATTGAGCAATCGAGTGGAGGGGGAAGCACAAGACGAACCATGTCAATAGAACGGCTGCATGGCATCGCATCCCCAATCGCTTGGCGAAGCTTTGGAACAGACATCCGACCATCGCATGTTCCTTGTCCGAATTGATAACCAGCGGAATGATGCAAAGCGAATGCCAGATCGGCAGGAATATCCGGTTCCGAAGCCAGCCGAGCAATCGTCTACCGCCAGCATGCGGTGGCGACCTATTTAGTATAGGGCTTCCACCGAGCCCCCGCCAAAAAGATCCCCGACGATCGAACGACTATTTCTTCCCCTGGCGGCGCTTCTCTTCGAAAAACCATGTCAGAATCTGCCCACAGGGTTCGGCGAGCACCCCTGGACAAACCTGTGCCCGGTGGTTCAACCTTGGGTCGCTGAGCAACTGATAGAGCGAATCGACAGCTCCCGCTTTCGGATCCCTTGCCCCGTAGACCACCCGCGGGATGCGCGCCTGGACGATGGCTCCTGCGCACATGGGGCAGGGCTCCAAGGTGACATAGAGTGTGCAATGTTCCAGTCGCCAAGTACCGACGGAAGCGGCTGCCTGGGTGATCGCAATCAGCTCGGCATGCGCCGTGGGATCTTGCAGCTGTTCGCGCTGATTCCAGGCGGCTGCGATCATCCTTCCTCGATGCACGATCAACGCCCCGACGGGCACTTCGTCTTCGTCCATGGCGCGCTGCGCCAATTCTAGAGCCTTGGCCATCCAGCGAGCGTCTCCGCCATCCTCGTGCGAATCGACCAAGAATCCGCTCGGATCCGCTCCCCTTTCCGGACGCTCTTCATCGGGAAGCATTTCATCTTCGAAGAAATCTCGCGTCATGGCTTGGTAGGTGCCAGAGTGCGGTACTGGAGGTTTCGCACCTCCACCTTGGATCGAAAAACGCAGTAGCCGAATGGCCGACTTGCTCGCACCTCACCCCGTACTGAGAACGACTTTCCCTTCCGTTCAACTTGGATCAATTCCTCGTCATCCATCCAGACCATGATTGCTTCATCGCTGACCACCAATCGAAATCGATACCAGCGGTCGTTTTTGATGTCCTTGTAGCTAGCGGTGGAGTTTTCCGAGGCATCGTTTCCGTCGATGCTGCTGATTCCAATCAACCCACCGCCCCACCCTCCGCAGATGAACGATGCATGCTCGTCCCCGACAGGGAAAGTCAGCCCTGCGAGAAAATCGGAGCCGCTTTTGCGATTCGCTTCCCAAGTGACTTCGAAGTTCGATTTAGGAAAGTCTTTCTCATAGGTGATCCCCGTCAGCGGGTCGCCAACATCCAGGGAGAGATGCCCCTCCTCCGTGAAACCGATCTGGCCATCGCCTCCGAACTGCGTCGATTTCCAGCCCTCCATCGACTTGTCGACCAGCATCTTCTGCCATGGGCCCGCGCCTTTCGTATCTTCCTGGCATCGGCCCAACGCTGCGGGGACGAGACTCCAAAGAATCATCGTCCAGGTCGCCATCCAGGCTGAACGAGTCCAAGACTGATGTTGTCTCACGCTGATAGACTCCTGAGAAAGCAGTTCCATTGGGGGTCGGCTCGCGAAGGCTACACCGCAACCTCGCACTACCCAATGAATGAAGTATAACCAGGGAAACCAGGGAGCCGCCAACCATGCCAAGAACGGCCTCGCTTTTACTTCGCCCCTAGCGTTCCAGGTCCGTGCGACGATTCGGCATGCCACGACTATCTGCCCGGAGTCGGGAACGCGGGTTATTCTTAACATCAAGCGTGCAGTCGAAGGTCGCATGGGGCATCGGAAGAGCAGGAAGGAACTGATGATGGAGCAATCGGATCTGCTGAAAGACGCACCGGTCAGGCACCCAAAGCTTCTGGCATGGATCGAGCAGGTTGTTGCCATGTGCCAGCCATCGGCGATTCACTGGTGTGATGGCAGCGAGGAGGAATGGAGTCAGCTGTGCGAACTGATGGTGCACAAAGGGACTTTGACTCGACTGAACCCCAACAAACACCCCAATTCTTTCCTAGCCCGAAGCGCCCCCAGCGATGTGGCTCGCGTCGAAGAACGCACCTTCATTTGCTCGCGACGTGCGGTCGATGCTGGTCCCACCAATAACTGGCGGGATCCTAAGGCGATGCGTCAACTGCTGAGCGAAAAGTTTCGCGGCAGTATGCGGGGGCGAACGCTCTATGTCGTCCCCTTCTGCATGGGACCACTCGACAGCCCCCTGGCACTGGTCGGGGTCGAACTGACCGACTCACCCTACGTGGTGGTCAATATGAAGATCATGTGCCATATGGGACAAAGGGTCTGGCGAAAGCTGGATCAGGGAATCGACTACCTGCCATGCCTCCACTCGGTTGGAGTCCCCTTGGCATCTGGCCAATCGGATGTTCCCTGGCCCTGCCAAGATGAGAAATACATCGTTCATTTCCCTGAGGATCGCGAGGTTTGGTCTTACGGTAGTGGCTATGGCGGCAACGCACTCCTTGGAAAAAAATGTGTCGCTCTGCGAATCGCCAGCGTCATCGCTCGCGATAACGGATGGTTGGCCGAACACATGCTGATCATGGGGATCGAATCCCCCAATGGCAAAAAGACCTACCTGACGGCAGCATTTCCCAGCGCTTGCGGAAAAACCAATCTGGCGATGATCCAGCCCCCCAAGTCGCTGGCCGAACAGGGTTGGAAAACCACGCTGATTGGTGACGACATCGCATGGCTTTGGCCTGGCTCCTCCGGCAAACTGCACGCCATCAACCCAGAGACTGGCTTCTTTGGTGTGGCACCCGGGACATCGTGGGATTCCAATCCCGGCGCGATGGCTGCGATGAGCAGCAATACGATATTCACCAATGTGGCTCTGACCGACGACCATTGCGTCTGGTGGGAAGGACTTTGCCCTCCCCCCGAACACTTGATCGATTGGACAGGGCAGGACTGGTCGCCCGACTGTGGTCGCAAGGCAGCGCATCCCAACTCACGATTCACCGCTCCTGCCAGCCAATGCCCCAACATCGACCCACGTTGGCAAGATCCTGAGGGTGTCCCGATCGACGCGATCGTTTTTGGTGGTCGACGGCCCACCACGATGCCTCTGGTTTTTCAAGCATTCGACTGGACGCATGGTGTCTTTCTAGGTGCCACTCAAGGCTCGGAAACGACCGCCGCAGCTGCTGGCGCCATCGGTCTGGTCCGGCGCGATCCCATGGCGATGCTCCCTTTCTGTGGCTACAACATGGGGCACTACTTCGACCATTGGTTGCAGATGCGCACTCTGATCAAAAAGCTCCCTCGCATCTTTCATGTCAACTGGTTTCGTAGAGACCCTTCCGGCCGTTTCCTCTGGCCAGGTTTTCGCGAAAACCTCCGCGTGCTGGAATGGATCGCGTTGCGATGCCAAGGCAAAATCCCGGGCTACGAAACCCCGATCGGATGGATCCCGGAATGGGATGATTTCAATTGCGAGGGACTAGAACCCTTCGAAGAAAAGGACTTCCATGCCGCGATGGAATTCCGTCAAGAAGAATGGCGATCGGAAATCCATAGCCAAGGGGAGTTCTTCCTGAAACTCTACCACGACATGCCTAAAGAGTTGATGTGCCAGCGAGAACTGCTGATGGCCCGGATGGCTTGACCTCACGCCTGGGGAATTCGCAGGCAGAAACTTGTGTGCTGCTGGTTTCCCTAAGGGTTCCCGATTTTTGCAGCGCAGTGCTTCAGCTCGTCCCCCAGCGGATCCCATCCCTGCGGACCATAGCCCAGGTGCAGTCGCTGACGCCAGCCTTCCCAGAGTCCAGTTTCCCCCAGCCAACCACCCAGCTCGTCCCCAAGCTGCTCCATCGTCTTGACGTACGACTCCATCCCCTGGGTCGCATCCAACCAGTCCTTTTGACTGGCATGAAGCGAGAGCACCTCCCCCTTTCGCACTCGCCATCGGGATACATCGACCGCCAGCGAGGGAAGGACTCTGTCTCCCAAAGGAGTGCGATTTCCGTGGGGCTGCGCATGGTAGATCGCCACATCGCCAGCGACTGCAGGTACCAGCGGCATCGAGGAGAAGTTGGGAACTCCTTTGACGAACGCCGCCCCCACGGCCAACTGGCATGCCTGCTCGTGGTCGGCCATGTAGTCGATGGGGGAATGAGTCAGCACGATGGAAGGATTGGCGAGTCGAACGATCGCTGCCACCCGTGCCAGCAATTCCGGGCTGTAGCGTATCTGCAGATCATCGCAAAGGGGCGGATAGAACTCGGCCTGTAGCGAAACGGCAGCTCTGCGAGCTTCCTCCAGACGGATCGAAGCGGTTTTTTCGGGTGGCCACTCCATCGATCCACAGCAACCATTGGCGATGTTGAGATAGTGCGCCTTCCACCCTCGGTCCACCAAGTGCATCAGCGTCCCAGCCATGACAAATTCGATGTCGTCAGGATGCGCTGCGATCGCCAGGACACTTCGATTCATCTTTTACCTTCCCAAATGGCTCCCTGCTTCGATACGAACCATTGCGACTTGCCATTGCGACTTGATCGGCTAGGCGAACCCGCGCCGCACCCAACAGGCGGATCGGGCAGCGCCCTCATTTACGCTCCACCAAGGAAACTTCCGCCTCACGAGGAGCACCATCGCGAATGAACTTGACCATCTGAGGCTGGCCGATCGGCAGTTGTTCTACCACCGAAGCGAAATCGGCGGGCGTACGCACCTTCTGGTTAGCGATCTCTACGATGATATCCCCGGTGGCGATTCCCGCCTGCACCGCAGGCCCATCCTTGACCAATCGCGTCACATACACTCCACCTCGCACCGGAATCTTCAGCTGCTCGGCCAGCTCCTGCGGGATCTGATTGGTGGTGACCCCCATCAGCGCGCGCCGCACCAGTCCGTGCGTCACCAACTCGCTGACCAACCACTGAAGTCGATTGCTGGGAATCGCAAATCCAATCCCCTGAAAGGCACCCGTTTTGGATGCGATCGCGGTGTTCATTCCAATCAACTGCCCATTCAGATCGACCAGCGCTCCACCGGAGTTGCCAGGGTTGATCGCTGCATCGGTCTGCAAAAGCTGCCCTCCCACCAGTCCCTGCAATACTCTTGCCTTGCCGCTAATGATCCCGGCGCTGACCGTCTGTTCGATGTTGAAAGGACTGCCGATCGCCAAAACCCAATCGCCAACCGCCAAGCGATCTGAATCCCCCATGCTGACCGATGCGAGGGGATCAGGGCAATCGATGTATAGGATTGCGCTATCGCTCTTGGAATCCGCCTTCACATCGCGTCCCTGGAACTCGCGACCATCCTCCAATCGAACCAGGACCTGTCTTGCATCCTGGACCACGTGGGCGTTGGTGACGATCAGCCCTTTCGGATCGAGGATCACCCCAGAGCCGATGCTTTCGAATCTCTGGCTGTCATCGAGAAATTGAAGCGATTCCAATGCCCCTTGCGGGTCTCGCGAGGACGCCAAGACGGTGACAACCGTCGGCAGAACGCGGCTGGAAGCGATCCGAAACGCCTCTGCAAGATCCTTCGCCCTGGCAATCTGCTCCACATCCTCAGCAACGTCCACCGGAGGTACCGTTCCGATACCTTCTGCGTTCAACTTGTCAGCGCCGCTACGGCGCACCACTTCATCGCGGACCGATTCGACCTCCTGCCCAGGCAGCCGATTGCTCTGGAGTACCAATGCCATCCAGAGGCAGAATGCTACACGGATCCAATTCCTGGACCATCCGAACCCGTCGAATCGATCGCACATTTGTAGACCCATTTTTTTCTCCGCGGGAAATCGTCGCATCGAAACAGCAGCAGCACCCGTCATCCGCTGCCACCAACTGCCAACGCTAGAACCCCAAACGCCATGGATCCTCTGGATCGGCGATCACCGTCAGATCGGCCATGATGAATGCCTTACCTTCAATTTTCGGCAGAATGCTTCCTCGCTGCCGATCCAGCCACCGGAAGCTCCCCTCAAAACGGCTTCCTAGAATGCTCTCCTGAACCCATCGATCTCCTTCGACCAGATCCCCGTCGGCTGCAAGACACGCCAGCTTGGCGCTGGTCCCGGTACCGCATGGACTCCTGTCGTACTGGAGACCAGGGCAAAGAACAAAGTTCCTGCCGTCCCCGCCCGGTTCGACTGCCTGCCCACAAAGCTCCACATGATCGACCTGCGGGTAGCCGGCAGCTCGCACCGCTTGGCCAATTCTCTGCGCCACATCGGTCCAGTACCCAGCCTCGCTAAGATGATAAGGGCCCGGCAATGAACTGGTAAGAAAAAACCAGTTACCTCCCCACGCCACATCCCCTGAGATCGGCCCCAGCCCTGGCACCTCCACCATCAAGCCCTTGACCTCGCGGTGACTGGGCACATTCTCAATCGCCACCCATCCGCTATCGCTGAGCTCGCAGGTGACAACACCAACGGGTGTCTCCAGTCGATGAACCCCCGATTCGATGCGTCCCAGCCACTTCAGTGTCGCCATTAGACCGATCGCACCATGACCACACATACCCAGATACCCGACATTGTTGAAGAAGACGACCCCTGCGGTATGCTTCGGATCGGCTGGCGGAAACAACACCCCACCAACCATCACCTCCGATCCCCTCGGTTCGCGCGTCAGCATCGTCCGATAGAAATCGGCTTCACTCTTCAGCCGCTCTCGACACTGCTCCATCGTCAGGCCAGGCCAGTCCGGCACGCCCTCCACCACCAAGCGCGTTGGCTCACCTCCCGTGTGGGAATCGATCGCCCGAAACCTCTGCCGCTCCATGCTCTCACACTCCTCACGACAGCTTGGGCCGATTCCGAATCCCTTCATGAATCACTCGAAGCACCTGCTCCCGCTCCCCACCGGAGATCGGCAACCGTGGTGCCCTGGTCCACTCCGTTCCCAATCCACATTCCTGCACGCACAACTTGATGTACTGCACGAACTTGATGTGGGTATCCAAATGCAAAAGAGGGGTGAACCAGCGGTAGATCGTCACCGCGCGATCCCAATCGCCTGCCTGCATCGCTTCCCAGAGGGCCTGGTTTTCCTCCGGAAAGGCGATGCCGGTTCCTGCCACCCAACCATCGATCCCCAGCACCGCCGATTCGAGCGCCAAGTCATCGACTCCTGTAAAGATGGAGTACCTTCCACCAACTTCCCGATGCAGATCGGTGATCCTCCTCGTGTTGGCCGAACTCTCTTTCAGCGCGACGAAATTTGGTACATCGGCCAACTTGGCAAACATCTCTGGGGTGATGTCATTCCCGTAGGCGATCGGGTTGTTGTAGATCATGATCGGCAAACGGGTTCCCGCTGCCACCGTGCGAAGGTGCGCCATCGACTCCTCTGGATCCGGTGTCCGATAGCTCATCGCCGGCATCACCATCACTCCGTCGACCCCCAACCGCTCGCAGTCCTGCACGTAGCGAACCGCCTCTCCGGTGCTCGATTCGGCAACACCGCTGAGCACCGGTAGACGACCACGAAAGGCACCGACCATGGCCGCCATCACCTCCCGCTTTTCGGATGCCGTCATCACTTGGTTCTCGCCCAACGATCCCAGGAAGATCAGACCCCCGATTCCTGAGGCAACAAGCACTTCGGCATGCCGAATCGTTCCTTCCAGATCGATCCTGCCATCACGGTCCATCTGCGTGGTGATCGCAGGATAGACCCCATGCCAGTAAGGGGAACAATTCACTTTGGGGCGAGTCACGGGAGTCGGCATCGATCGACCTTACTTCTCAGAGGAATTGAAATCCAACGCAAAAACAGGCTGCTCTAATATCGCCGATGGGAAGCCGATTGCCCAGATGAGTCGCAAGGCCAGTCGCACGGCTACGGCAGGGAAGCCAACCAATGCCACCAAGCCACTCAGAAGATCGCTATGGCGGATCGGTCCGATAGCCTAACGTCAGGCCATCAACTGGTTCTTCCTCCCCCGCTGCTCTCAGGGATTCGACGCGGTGTAGAGCGGAAGGTGGCGGTACTGTACTTCCAGCGAGAGTAGATTCAGGCAGGTGACATACAATCTTCCGCCATAGGCTCCCCAGGCATCTGGCACCGGCCCGCGAGGTTCCCAGCTTCCCGCTTCATCCCCGGTGGTCTCCTGGGAAGCCAACGTCGCTTCCCGCAGAGCAGCACTCCATCGCTCCCAGGAAGTTCCGCCCACCTGATACACCACCTGGGTTCCATAATACCAGTAGTAGGTATCACGTCGATTCTCCCCTTCGCCTGTCGCATCAGGAGGCTCCTCTAGCAGGTAGGCCGCTCCCTCTTCGATCGCGGGATGATCAGGTGCCCAGCCGGTGTAGAGCCGCATCAGCAATCCGACACTGGTCATCGTTCGGGTGGCGATCCGACCGTGCCGCTGCGCGGCGGTGTCGGGCGCATTCCAGTTGTAGCGGTAAAGGTAGGGCTGGTCTTCCGACTGCTGACTGCGTTCGACCCATCTAGTGACGCCATCGAGTGTCGTTCGAGGCACCTCCAGACCGGCCAACCTGCCGCTCTGCAATGCCATCAGAAACCATCCAGTCACGCTGGTATCCGCACCGCTTCGAGGCTGGTACCGCCAACCACCCAACTGCCGGTCCTGCGTCGAAGCCATGAAGTCGATCGCCCGCTGTGCCGGCTCACGCAACTCCGAATCCTGTGTCATGCCATAGGCTTCGCACAAAGCCAATGCTGCGATCGCATGACTGTACAGCCATGCGTTGGCATTGGAGGCGGCGTCCATGCGACGGTACAGATCTCCGTCGGCTCGCTGCCCCCGACGCAGTGCCTCCAGACCACGCCGAATCGCTCCGGCATGTTTTCCCTCCAGATGGGTGTAGCCGGCCCCCTGAAATGCCAGGATTGCCAAGCCCGTAGCCGCCGTGTCGCTGCGAATCTTGACGGCTGGATCCCCACGTTCCAGATTCCACCACCCGTCCTCCTGCTGCGTCGATGCCAGATAATCCAAGCCCCGCTCAATCGCCAGCTCGGCGGCGTCCAGATCTCCCCGTGCATTGCGACTGAGCCGTTCTCGGCGTTTCTGGAATGCGGGCACGGGTTTGGCGGCCGCCAATTGGTCCGCGAACTTCGACCCCGCTTCTGCAACCCCTTCCGCCTTCTCGCCCCCCATCCCCCGCAATGCCTCTTCGGCCTCTCCTCCGATGCGACCACGCTGCAGAAAACGCGAAGCAATTGAGCCAGCGAGTTGATCCGATGGGTCATCGATCGATCGCTCTGCTTCCCCAAGCCCCGTCGCTGATTGCGACCGGCCGCCCTCAACCGCCCCAACCGGAGTCGATCCGGAAGCACTTCTTCGAGTCACCTCTAACCTACGATCCTTCGGATCGCCTATTCCACCCTTGGCATTTAGCCTCCCCGTCGCCGTTTCGTTCCGGCTGCTACCCTCCTCCGATACCGGACCGGCCTTCCATGCCGGATCGAGACGATTAGGGCTCGCTTCGCTGAATGGATCTGTGGAATCAGCCAGTTGCTGCAACCCCAGCTCGGATGTTGCTCGGCGATCGATCTGCCTCCTCCGTTCCGCACCTATCGTCTCGGGGACCAACTGCCTCTCCAATGCCTCATCCATCGCTTGGACCTGCACCCGGCCGCTCTCCCAAGACCCGCCAGCAGTTGGCTGTCGCATGGGGCGATTCAGATCGAATCGCTTCTGCTGCCCCTCAGGATCTGTCGGCACCAGTCGATCCTCAGGCAGCCTGGGGATGTCGATCGATTTCGGATCCAAATTCGACTTCTCTATCTGCACAGAGGAGGCTGCTGGATCCAACGGCGACGGCGCTTGCTGGTTCATCAGCTCCTTAGAATCCAAGCTCCCTCGATCCAATTCGGTTGCTTTGGGTTGCATCGGAAGTCGGTCGAGTTGATCACTGGGGGAGGGGAGGTCGCCTGAGTCGATCGAGAAGGTATCGCTTGACAGCGGTTCCCGAGCTTCTTCATCACGATCCAGAATCGTACGGCTCGATGCCTGCCGCGCCTCGACCACCGGTTGTGGCAAGTCGAGCGCCGCGATGGCCTGCAACCGCGCCATCCGCTCCACCTCCTCCAGGCGCTGTGCTTGGCGATCGGTCTGATCGCTCCGCACCCGAGTCTCGCGAATGCCCGCGGACGAATCTCCAGCCCCACCAACCTCGACAGCAACAGCTGATCGATTGGCAGATGTCGAGTCTATCGATTCCAGACGTTCGGGCCCCCCTGCTTGGGCGCCCTGGAGAGCCATCGCGGATTGCGACTCTTCGATCGCTGCATTCAAGTTCTGCTCCAGCCTCTCTTCCTGATCCGCATCCAGCTCCTGCTGCAACCCAGCCGGCGATAGCTCTTCGGGCAGATACTCAACCGCTATTGCACGCTCCATCGAAACCGACGTCGCCTCACTCCCACCCGCCTCCTGACGGAGCACCGGCAGCAGCACCCATTCAATCGCTCCGAAAACCATTGCCAAATGCAGTGCGACACTCAGAAGGAATGCGACCACCATGGTTCGCTGCGCCTGGCTTCGCGACATCTGGCGCACCAGTCCCCCACCCAACCATGCGGCCAGTGGTAGTAGCACCGACCAGACCCACGCGTTGGCCCACCACCGGGGATCATCGAATCGCAAAGAACGGAAGATGACCGCACCCACCATCACGGTGATCAGGATCAAGGAGGCATCGACGGCCCACCAACCGTCATTGGAATCGGAGGCGGGTGGTCGCCTTCTCCTTTCATCCCTCCCCGTTCGCTCGCTCATGGCTTGCGATCCTTGGGGGCGGTGGTGATGCGGTATTTGGTCAAGCCGTGCTTCTGACACTGGTCCATGACACGCACCACCGAGTCGACCGGGGCGCGGCGATCCGCTCGCATCGTCACCATCGGCTGCTCCATCTTCTCCGCGCCATATCGCGCCAGCAGCAACCCCAGCGTCGGTTCATCCAGGGATTTCCCCTGAACATGATAGCCACCTGCCTGATCGATGGAGATCACCAGTTCTTCCGGTTTGCTGGCCAATGGCTTCGCGCTGCTAGCCGCTGGCAATTCGACCGGAAAAGCCCGATCCTCCTGCGCAAATCGCGACGCGACCAGGAAGAAAACCAGGAGCAAAAAGACAACGTCGATCAGCGGCGTCAAGCTGAGGGATTCCAACGCTCTTCCACGCTGCAGACGAACAGCCATCGAACTCAGCCTCCCGATGGAACGCGACGAACCACCGCGCTGTTGGCGGGCAGGACTTTGGCTGTGCCGGAATCCTCTAACCCATCATTCGATTCCTGGTAAGCCCGGACATGCCCACCTAGATCCCGAGCGACCAACTCCTCCCCCGCGATGTCATAGCGCGTCCGCCCCTCAAATCGCTCGATCTTTAGCGAGATGGTGGCAATGATTTCCTCCAACTGCCGAAAGGCAGCCGAAATTTTTCCTTCGAAAAGATGCGAAAGGATTGCAGCGGGAATGGCAACCATCAGACCGGCCAGCGTGGTCACCAGAGCTTCATAGATTCCCTGTGCCAGAAATTCAGCGCGGTTCTGCGTGCTGTCCAGCTGGGTGGTGTGGTGGAAGGCATGAATCAATCCCCAAACCGTTCCCATCAATCCGAAGAGTGGCGCGATGCCGGCGGCCAAGTTCAACCATCGAACCGGCGCATAGAGTCGATCGGCATGGCGCTGCATGGCATCCCGCGCCGCTTGATCCACCTCCGTCTGAGGTCGTCCGATTTTCTCCAGCACCGTTTGCACCACCTCCGATCCGACGGATGGAAATTGCTGCGTGACTCGATAGGCCTCGCGTGGATTCCAACCCTCGGGATCCCTGGCCATGTCCCTCAATCCACGTGACAGACCTCGTGGCACCACTTTGGATCGGCGCAAACTAATCGATCGCTCGATCGCAATCGCCACCACCACCAGGCTGGTCAGCCCGATGGGAAGCATGAACCAGCCACCGCGTTGAAGAAGCGTCAGGAGATCCAACCCCCGCGTCGACTCGACGCTCAGGTCAGACGCCACAGGTTTGCTGGCGGCACTCTCCCCCTTCAGTCGCTCCAGCGCCTCCACATCTGCCACCTCGGGAGGATCGGGGGTCGCCTGCTGCGACCAGGTCAGGTCGGACGCGAGCACGAGGGTTGCCAGGACGACGAACAGACAGAAAACACGTTTTCGCCAGCATCGCGATCGCAAGCGTTCGTTCAAGACCACCCATCCCCAATTCACCTGCTGCATCGGTCACCTAGCCTCCCGACCTGTCCAACGATGAATCCGCCAAGCTCACCAACGCGGATCTGAGTCCATGACCTCGATGTTTGCCCTTCGCCAGAGGACTCCCCTGGGGCACGATCATCCTAGGTCTTTGCCACTGGCCAGGCCAGAGGCCAGGGCGAATCAGGCGGGCAGGGCAGGGTGAAATAATGCGATTGCCCCTGGTGGCTGAATCGTTCCTGGCGGTTAATTGCCTTCTTTGAGTGCATCCCATCGCTGTTTGGCCTGAGCCGCGAATTCGTGCTTCGGATGCCGTTCGACGATGTACTTGTAGCTTTCGGCGGCCATTTCCCTTGCCTTTTGCTTCCCTTCATCGCTCGAGGAAGCGGCGATGGCTTCAGCGCATCGCCCAGCTTCAATGGCGCTGCGCGCCTGCCAATCGGAAATCGCAGCGTCGGTGGAGTCGCCGCCGAAGCCAAACATGACACGCTGGAACTCGGGGATCGCCTTGGCATATTCCTTTTGAGCGAAAAAGATCTCCCCCATCATGAACCTCGCTCGCGCCGCCGTTTCGTTCCGGTACCTGCCCGCCACCTGACCGTAAGCCTGCAAGGCCTCGTCAGGTCGCCCGGTGTTCTGGTAGCAATAGCCCAGTTCATAGAGCAGTTCCGGCAGGAAGGGAGCCGCACCTTCTCGCTGCTTGATCTCCTCCAACCACTCCTCCACTTCCTTCCACTGCTTCAGTTCCCTTGCCGTCTGAGCCCCTTGCAGGTAGACCAGGGTCCGAATCTGTTCGTCGATTGTTTCGGGCCGAACCGACCCTTCGATGGCACTTCGCGCCGCGCGGTAGAGTTTCCAAGCTTCTGTGGATCGCCCCGACTTGGCCGCGCACTGCGCCTGCATGAAGAGCCCATCGACCTGCAGATCCCCTTCCGGAAACTGCGTCACCTGCTCGCGAAACCACCGTTCGGATTCGCTGAACTCCGCTTGCTTGAAATAGGACCACCCCAGTTTGTGCAATGCCTTTTCCTGGAGCTGGCTATCGCTGGTTCCCTTCCACGCGGCGGTGTAGGCGGTGATCGCCTTGCTGAATTGATCCCGCGCGTACTCTGCCTGGCCGATATGGAAATTCGACTCCGCCGCAAACCCGCTCTCAGGAAATCGCTGCAGCAGTTCCTGAAAGATCTCCATCGATTTGTCGGACTGCTGAAGATCCTTGTGAGTCCATGCCAGTTCGTAGAGCACTCGGTCGAGCGATGAATACTGGGGTTGGGCTTGCCGAAGTTCCAGTAGCACCTCCTGCGCTGGCTGCGGCTGACCGTCAGACGCCAGGGTGAACCCCAGTTCCATCATCGCTTCGGCTTCTTTTGGATCTCCTTTGCGGACATCTCGGGCTTGCTTTAACGCTTCGATCGCCTCTGGCACGCGTCCCAGTTGCCGCAGGCAGATTCCTCTGGCCATCTGCACGTCCCCCTGAAGCGATTTGGATAGAGAGGGACTGCGGGCGACCGCATCCAGCAATCCGACCGCGACATCCAGCTTTCCCTGCTGCATCGCCAGACCTGCCTGGCCATATCGCGACAGATCGGCAAGCTCTCCCTCAGGCTGCCGTTGCAGAAGCTTCTGGTAGTAATCGGCCGCGCGATCCCATTGCTGCTGCTCGGACGCTGCCCGCCCCAAACGCACCATCGCCACGCCAAAGTAACGGCTCGACGGATACTGCTCGATCAACTGCTCCAGGGACCGCTGCGCCACTTCAGGTTGGCGAGCCTCTTCGGCTGCCTGGGATAACAGATAAAGGCCCTTTTCCTGAAACGGCCCAGGCTGCTTCACTACAGGCTGCAAAACCGAAAGCGATTCCTGACCGCGCCCCAACCTGCGAAGGCTGCTGGCACGCCAATAAAGCAACTCCACACGCCCCGACTCATCCAGCCGATCCCCTGAGATCGACTGCAGGATACCCAAGCTCTCTTCCCAGTTCCCTTTCAGATTCAATGCACCCGCTAGACGAAGCTTCCAGCGATCGATCGATTCATTCTTTGGGTCTTTCTCGATCAACGCACGAAGCTGCGCGATCGCCTCGTCGGACTGCCCTCCCTGCATGGCCGATTCGGAGCTTAGCAGCAGGACTTCGGGGGCCAGCGAATGGTCGGGGTGTTGCGACAGAAAGTTGTTGCAAAGCTCCTTGGAGGCCTGGAGATCCCCCATCTGGAAGGCAGCCAGAGCCCCTTGGTAGAGCGCCTTGGGACGCAGTCCTGCGTCCCCGCTTGCGACCACGGCCGCGTAGAGTTTCCGGGCTTCCGCCCAGCTTCCCGTCTGCTGCATCAGCGCATCGGCCAGATCGATCTGCAGAGAGTCATGCGCCGCCATCTCCTGGCTCCATGCCAGCGTCTCCCTGGCCAATCGCTCCGCCTGGGCATACTGCTTCTGATTCATCTCCATCTGGATCAACCAATGAGCCGCCTCGGCCGCCAGCGCATCGCGTCGCCCCAAGAGCCCTTCTAGTCGCGGCCTGGCCTGCACATCGCGCCCATCGCGAATCTCCAGAAGCGCCAACGCCAACTGAGCCCTAGGTCCTTGAGCCGAATCGGGGAACTCCGTCAGCAGTCGACGGTAAGCCTCCTCGGAGGCTTTCCATCGACCTGCCTTGCTGAGGCTGGCACCCAGTCGGCTCAACGCTCGCTCACGCAGCGACCCCTCCGATTCCGACACCAGTCGCTCGAACGCCACCGATGCCTCGGCAAAGCGTCCATTGCGGAAGTCGATCTCCGCCTGACGAAACTGCGCCTCCTGGACCAGCGGGTGCTTAGGATAACGCTTCAGGAAATCCCGATAGCCCTGCTGCGCCGCCGGCTCACGCCCCGCAGCATCGTCCAGCGAAGCCAGTGCGAAAAGAACCTCCGATCGCAGGGGCGACTGCTCCCATCGCTTGACGAGAAGAAACTCGCGATACCTCTTTGCAGCTTCCTCTTTCTGCCCCATCCGCACCAAGCAGTCGGCAGCGTAGTAGGCAGCTCGGTCGGCATAAGCACCGTCGGGAAACTCCTTGCCGATTCGCTGGAAGGCATCCAGTGCCAAAGCAAAGGAATCTTTGCGGTCCGCTTCCGGTTCCGTGGCGTCCGATCCCGCCTTGACCTGCGCCCCCTTCCAATAGCTCCAGCCCAAATGGACCAGCGCTTCCTCTCTCAATTCCGGGGCCCCCTTGGGCAACGATTCGGTCAACAGCCTGGAGGCCTGATCCAATCGGGGTGGATCCACTCTCAAATAGCAGATCGCTAGGTAATGCTGAATCTTCGGGACCAAAGGATCGTTCGGAAACTCCTTCAGCAGCGATTCCCACTCGACGATCGCCAAATCGAAAGCGGAGTTGTTCTGATAGCTTGCCGCATCGGCGTAGCGACGCACCAGATCGGTGCTCGACGCTGTCGCACCCCCTGGTCCTCCCGCCTCCTGGGCCACTCCCACCGAAGCGACCGGATCCATCACGGTCGCCACTGCTACCGTCAAACAAGCCAAGCCGATGCGAGGCATCCGCCGAAAGGCCCCCAGACGGTTGTCGAGTCTTGCTGCGCCCATCGTCCGCCCCCAACTCTCATAACGCTTCCGCGACAGGCAAAAAAAATGCCTGCCAAACGCAAAACCACCGACTTTTTAAGCCACCGCACCGGCCAGCGCCTAGTTGGATTCGTTCTTTGCGTCGCAATTCCTATCTTCGGCACCCTTCCTAACAACGATTCAACCATCACAGAGAACGTCTCCGCAACGCCCCAGCCCGCAAAATCCCCCCAAACCTCCAACTCTTCGCTTCACTTGCTCCCCAAGGCGTTTACCTGCATTACATTGACGGATTGTATGCCTGACCTGTTTTCGTTTCCCGCTTCGTTCCATCGCTCCATGCAAAATATCCTCGTCACCGGCGGTAGCGGCTTCATCGGTTCCCACCTGGTCGATCGACTCCTGGGCCTGGGACATCATGTCACCGTCATCGATGACCTCAGCACAGGTCGCGCCAAAAACCTTGCGCATCTTGCAGGCAATCACCAACTGGAGGTGATCCACGCCGACCTGGCCGATCCGACTCTGGTGGCCGACCAAGTCGCCCGGGCGGATCAGGTTTACCACTTGGCCGCAGCTGTGGGGGTCGCTCTGATCGCCAGCCATCCGATCCAGACGATCCATCGCAACATCTATCCAACCCAATTGCTGCTGGAGGCGTTGGAACTGCAGCGGAACCGCGGGCGGGAGATTCCCTTTTTCCTGGCCAGCACCAGCGAGGTCTATGGAAAGAACCCGAAACCGATCTGGAACGAAGAAGATGACCTAGTTTTCGGCGCCACCACGCGGCCCAGGTGGAGCTATGGCGCCAGCAAGGCAATCGACGAATTCCTGGCGTTGGCACACCACCGACAATGGGAATTGCCGGTGGTGATTGGCCGATTCTTCAACGTCGTCGGTCCACGCCAAACAGGCGCCTACGGCATGGTTCTGCCTCGATTCGTGGAAGCCGCCATGAAGAGCCAGCCGCTGCTGGTCCATGATGATGGCCAGCAACAGCGATGCTTCGCCCATGTCGCCGATGTGATCGATGCAATCATCGAATTGATGCGGACACCCTCAGCCTATGGTCGCGTCTACAACATCGGCAGCGACCATCCCATTTCCATCGTCGACCTGGCCAAACGAGTTCTGGAGATCGTCAACCCCAAAGGAACGATCCAGTTTCAGTCCTACCGAGATGCCTACGACCCCGACTTCGAAGATGTGCGGCGACGCGTCCCCGACCTGACTCGACTCCGCTCCACCATCCAAGCCCGCCCCCGACACACGATCGACGCCATCATTCAGGATGTCTTTCAGTCGCTCCAGGCTCAGCCCACCCCCCGAGATTCCTGACTCGGCAGGATAGCGCCACAATCGCCAGCATTTCAATTGCTGTTGGCAGGCAGCCAGCGATTTGGTACTTCCTCCAACATCGAGTCAGGCGGTCATTCTGCCGAGTGCCCCAAGGCTCTTGGTTTTGAACGAGCCTTCTTCTTTCGGCACGGGCTTCCTTCGGTACGGGAATCTGGCGATGGCATGGAACGCAGCGACTCTTCACCAAGCCTGCCCTCAGTGGCTCAAGCAAACCCCTTGGTTGATCTGGTCGCTCCCCTGGATACTCCTGGTCGCGATGGGAGCCTGGTGGGCTTCCGGTCACTACGCTCCCCCTTGGACAACCACTTCACGGTGGGCAACTGTTGGCTCGGAAAACATCTGGACGCCCGAGCAGATGCAAGGGATCGAAATCGCACTGGCAGCCCGGGGCCTGAACGAATCTCGATGGGATCAGAAGAAACTTTTAGTGCCAGTCGAAAAGCGGCAGGCCTACGCCCAGGTCCTCTCCGACTCCAAGCCCTGGCTAGGCCGACTCGGGGAAGCTACCAGCCAGTCAAATGCCAACAACCCTTTCGAATCGCTCAGCGCTGCTCGCGAACGTCAGCGGCGAGCCAAACAGCAGGATATTGCACGAGGCCTATGTGAACTTCCCTTCGTCTCCATGGCCTGGGTTTGTCACGACGAACAGGCGACCGGGTCGCTCAAGTCGGGCACCGACCAATCGGCAAGCGTCTGGATCCGCCCGAAGGAAAAAACAGACCTTAGCGCCGAAATGAAACTGGCGATCGCTCGTCAAGTGCAGGCGAGCTTTGCAGGGCTATCGCTGGACGCTATTTCGATTCTCGATCTGAGCAACGGAGAGTTGTTTCTGGCCAACCAGTCCACGCCACCACGCCTTCACTTGGAAGAACGGATCAAGACACAGGAGCGAGAGCTTCGCGAGAAGGCCGAGCGATTGCTGGCGCCTTTGACACAGGCCTATGGACCGATCCGGGTCGAACTGACGGTGGCGACCGATGACGCCCCGCTGTCGTACGGCGTCCAGGAGGATCAATCGCCCGAAGCCGTCCGGCCTGCAGGGCGGACCGTGGAACCGGCGAATCGACAGCATCCTGAGACGCAGGAAGCGGACGAGCCGCTCAGCAGCGTTGTTGCGGCCCCCTTGAGCAGTCCTTCTTTTCGCTATGCGTTTGTGGTTTCCCTTCCCGAGTTGCCAGCCCGATCGCCAGAAATATCGGGCTCTTCGACTCCCACCCTTGCGTCTGAGGAGTCGATCGCCAATCCGCTTCACGCCAAAGTTAGAGCGCTACTTCTGGGGCTGTTCGACGAAGCAGCCACCGAACCAACCAACATCCAGATCACCCTGATTGATTACCCCCCGGGTCCTTCTGCACCATCGGATTTGGTCGCAGACGTGACGCCGGTTCGGCGGGCAGATCGTCCCGTGGAAAATGCGATTCCTCTCTGGCTTGCCATCGCTGCAGCAGCGGCCGGGGCGGGCTGGATGCTTCGTCATTGGCTAGCTCCTTCCACTGTCCAACGTCTGCCTTCCATCCCGAGGCCGCTGGCGGAAGACACCTCGACCGTCTCTGTAGTCCCAAACGACTCCCCGATCGCCCCTCGCCGCAGCGACGACCGATTGGTAGAAGCTGGCCAGGAGTCACCCAACCGGTCCCTTCTCGACTGGGCCAGCCAGAACCCGCAGATGGCAGCCAGTTCCATGGAGCAATGGATTCGAAGGGCAGCCTGATAAACCGTTGGCTTTTCTGACAGGTTTACGTCCGTTTCCTAGGTTGGTAATCCACCTGGACCTGCCGTCTGCGAATCGCTAAAGTCCGCACCATCTGATCCCAGGCAGCTCCCGCTGCCCGTCGATCCGCTCAACCAGTCCCATGGCGATAGAATCGACCGAGAATGGAATGAACCAGCAGACGTTACGCCAAGCTGCGATCGTCCTCGGGGCTCTCGATCCTCAGGCAGCTCGCAAGCTGCTCCACGCACTTCCATCCGATCTGGCGAAGAACATTCGGCGCGAGTTGGCGCACTTGGGGCCCGTCACTCCTCAGGAGCGATTGGAAGCGATGGAGGCATGGCGTGCCTTCACACCATTGGCCGATTCGGCTGCAAACGAACCAATTCGCCATGCGTTCCAATCACCACCCGAACTCGAGCCCCACCCTTCGGTCGCTCCCTTTAGCCAAGATCATTTCAGCCAAGAACAGCGGTCCTCTGCACTGGTCCCGCCAACGCTTCCAGAAGATCTCTCAACCGCAAGCCGTCCCAGGCAGATCGCCGAAGAGCCTCTGTCGGCGGGAACGCCCCAGCTTGCCACTGATAGTTTTCGATGGGAAGAAGAGGATCTCCCCTGGCTGGCTAGGCAACTGACCGAGCAACCTCCGTGGATCGTTTCGGCGATCATGCGGATCCTTCCGGCTCATCTGAGCGGCTACTTGCTGCACCAGCTGCCCCAGGAACTTGTGGTTGAGGCGTTGGAACGACTGCCCCATTCCGATCTGCCTCATCCGGACGCAGCTCGCATGCTCTTAGAAGCACTTCGCCCTGCGGCAACTGCCCCCCAGCCCCTTTCCGCTGATTCGGTCCTGGCCACGCCTGAGTCGACCGAAGCGACTAGTTCGCACCCAAAGGACGCTAGCCCTCGCACCCTCGCGCCAGGGGATCTGTGCTACCAGCAACTGCTGGCCTTCGCGACCCCTGAAATTCAGCAATCGATGGCATCGGCACCGCGGCATGCGGGCTCCGATCCAGTTGCCACCCCCACGATGCCGGTTCCTCCGGAACGGACGACTATCCCCTTCCAGCCACTGCCAGGTCATCGGAATCCTGGCGCGCCGTCCCGACAAACAACCGTTGGCGACAGTCCTATCGCCGCGGATTCCACCGCCATGCCGCTCACCGAACTGCTGTCGCTTTCGGACCCCGATCTGTTCGAAGTGATCCAGGCCAGTCAGCCTCAAGACATCCTGGCGATCCTGCACGACACCGACTCACCGCTGGCTCATCGGATCCGCTGCTTCCTCCGTCGAAAAGATGGGAAGAGGGTAGAACGGTATCTGAAAAACGTTTCTCAACATGGACTGCCACCTGATCCCCAAAGCCTCCACCGCATCGGTCAGGTCGCGCAACGCCTACTGGAACGGGGACAGATCGCCACCTGGATTCATCAATCGCTTTCCACTGGATGATCACCAATGGAGGACACCTCGGATTGCCCTGAACGGCACTCCGCTCGCGTTGGCTCCTTCGGACCACCATTTCCCTGCGAACCATTCGATCATGCCGATCCTCTTCAAACGAAACGCCAAACTTCCTGATCCCCAGGTGACTTCCGATACCGAAAAGGCTGTGGCGATTCGAACGGAGGCCGCCCATCGTGCCGACGTAGAAGAGGTGCCGCCAGCGGAGAACGAACCTCTGGTGCAGTGGGACGATATGCTGGAAGCATCCCAGCGAACGATCTCCCAGGCTCAGGAACGGGCCGACCAGATTCTGGCACAAGCTCGCAGCGAGGCGCAGGCGATTCGCGATACCGCCCTTCGCGATGCGATGGCGGAGGCAGCAGAGACGATCGATCGGCGCGTGGCCGAGCAACTGGAACAGCTCCAGCAGCAGCAACAGCAGTCGATCGCCAACTCGCTGGAACATCTCCGCGCCGAGTGCCATCAAGCCGTCTTGGAATGGGCTGAAGAGTGGACGCGACACACCGCCGATCTGGCGATCGCCATCGCAGAGAAATTCGTTCCCCTGCGGCTCCAGGAAGACCCCGCCCTGATGGCTTCCTGGCTGGCAAAAGCGATGCGGCAACTGCCACAAGATGCGGTCGTCGAAATCCACCTCCACCCAGACCTGCTGGCACAACTTCCCTCAGAGCTGACGGGGCAGGGAGGTCCTTCATGGCCTCGTGTCGCGCGCTGGATTGCCGATCCCCAAATCGCCCCAACCGAGGCGGTGCTGGAGCATTCACAGGGAAGGATCGATCTGCGATGGGATTCTATCCTGCGGCAGCTGAAGGATACGCTGAGATGACCAAGGCGCTTGCAGACAAGCCTTCCCGTCCTTCGCTCCCCCAGCAACTTCACAGAATGCTGGAACATCCAGTTCGACTGCACCAGAAAGTCGGATCGTTGGATCCCTGGGTGGTCCAGGGCACGATCGAAACAGTACGCGGCAATCTGCTGATCGCTTCGGGATTCCCCGCCCCTATCGGCTCGGTCTGCCGAATCGACCTGGGACACCACCGATGGCTGGAAGCAGAAGTTGTCGGTTTCCAGCAAGATCAGACGTTGCTGAGTCCCTGCGAATCGCCTTTGGGGATCCAGCCTGGTCAATCGGTGCATCCCTGGCGATTCCAGCCGACCGTCGACTTTTGCCCCTCTCTTTTGGGACGCATCATCGACCCCTCAGGTCGCCCCCTGGACGGCTTACCAGCACCTTCTTACATCACGCCAATCGCGATCGAAGCTGCACCCGTAGCACCAATGCTTCGGCCGGTGATCGACCAACCCCTAGCGACGGGGATCCGAGCGATCGATACCCTGCAGACGATTGGCAGGGGGCAGCGAGTTGGCATACTGGCAGGAGCAGGCGTCGGAAAAACGACGCTGCTGGGCATGCTGGCACGCGGGGTCCAGGCCGATGTGGTGGTGATCGGACTGATCGGGGAGAGAGGACGGGAGGTGAAGGAGTTCCTGCAGCAGGATTTGGGGGTCAATTCCCAGCAACGGGTCGTCTCGGTCGTGGCGACCAGCGATCAGTCAGCCTGCCAGCGTGTACGAGCTGCCAAGTCGGCCACCGCAATCGCAGAACAGTATCGCGATCAAGGAAAGCATGTCCTGCTTCTGATCGATTCGCTGACTCGTCTGGCGATGGCACAGAGGGAGATCGGCTTGGCTGCTGGCGAGATCCCGATGGCGCGAGGCTACCCACCCAGCGTCCTGTCGATGTTACCAGCACTCCTGGAACGCGCCGGCACCAGCCCCCGTGGTACTATCACCGCCTTCTACACCGTTTTGATCGAAGGTGACGATCCCAATGAACCCCTTGCCGACCATCTCCGCAGCCTCCTCGATGGCGTCCTGCTGCTCGATCGTTCCCTCGCCGCTCGAGGACACTTTCCGGCGATCGATCCGCTCAAAAGTCTCAGCCGCCTGATGGATTCGGTCGTCTCACCCGAAAAAATGGCGTTAGCACAGCGACTCCGCGCTGCCATCGCACTTTACAAGGATCACGAAGACCTGATCCAGATGGGGGCCTATAGCCCTGGATCCAACCCCGCACTCGATCTGGTCGTTCCGATGGAACCCCTGTGGAATCGATTTCTTCAGCAAGGACGAAACGAGTCGTTTTCGATGGAGGAGTCGTGGCGGCAACTCCAGCAACTAATCGATTCACTCGAACAACAAGGCGCGCCGATACCCGGCTCCTTTGAACCCCGGCCCGGATCGGCAACCCAGCAGGATCTTCGCTGGAGCCGTCGGCTGCCTCCGGACGCTTGGCCTGAGCTTCCTGATCGAGAGTCGGCTCCATGAAACGCTGGCGCACCTGGCAACGGCTGAAAATACTACGACGCGATCATGCCGCCGCGGATCTAGCTCGCATCGCCCACCAGATCGATCACCAGCAGCGTTTGCTGATCCAGATCGAAAATGCGATGCAACACTGGCCCGACTCCGGCCAAGATGCTGCCGCCTTTTCCAGCCAGGATTCACACACCTCTTCCGGAAGTCATCCAGCCAGACAACTCGCTCTCGAATGGTGGCTGCAGGGTACTCGGCAACTGCAGCAACTGGAAATGCAACAAGCCGTCGCTGCTAAGCATCTTCTGGATGCCCAGCGACAGGCCGATGCCGCTGGGCAAAAAATCGAGCAACTGCAGCGGGAAGAACTTGCTCAAGAGGAAGCAGTCCACCAGAGATCGGTGGAGGAACTGGTGCTGGCCCGACGCGTTCACAGCACCTTCCATCGATGACCGATCCTGGAGTACTTCGCAAGAAGATCATCCATCCAGGTGTTTGTGGAAGAACTCTAGTGTCCTCGTCCAGGCCAACTCCGCAGACGCCTTGTCGTACCGAGGCGTCGTATCGTTGTGAAAGCCGTGGTTGGCCTTTGGATAGAAATGAGCCGTGTAGTTGACTTTGGCTTCCTGCAGCGCCTTCTCGTACGCAGGCCACCCCTCGTTGACCCGCTGATCCATCTCGGCATAGTGCAACAGCAGAGGCACCTTGATCTTGGCTGCATCGGAGACCGCCGCCTGCCTGCCATAAAAGGGAACCGCCGCTGCAATCACATCCGATGCCCGCACCGCCAGTTCGTTGGCGATGCCACCGCCGTAACAGAACCCGACCACGCCCACCTTGCCGGTCGAGGCAGGATGATCCCGCAGGACTTTCGCGGCGGCAAGAAAATCCTCACGCATCTGATCGGGATCCCGTTTGGCTTGCATTTGCCGCCCCTCATCATCCGTACCGGGATAGCCACCCAGTGGCGAAAGAGCGTCGGGGGCAAACGCTAGGAATCCGGATACCGCCAGCCGCCTGGCGACATCTTCGATGTAGGGATTAAGCCCACGGTTTTCATGGACTACCAGAACAGCAGGATGCTTCTCCTTGTTGTCCGCCGGCCAAGCGATCAGCCCCTCAATTTTGCCGCCCCCCTGCGGCGAATCGTAGCCGAATCGCTGAGTCTTGATGCGCGGGTCATTGGCTGGTACCTGTTGGGCCCATGCGTAGTTGGGGGCCAAGCGAGCCAGGACCGTTTCGGCAGCAACCCCTCCAGCGACCACCGTAGCGACGCGATTGAGAAAGTCCCGCCGCTCGATCCTTCCGTGAGCGTAGTCGTCATACCAGTCGAGAATTCTCTGATCGAATTGATCTGCAGTTTCCCGGTCCGTCCGCTCCCCTTTTGACTCGTTCATCATCTCTCCCCATTTCCCAGCGGTCTCGAATCGTAGCTAGCCTCCCAGCACTTCGCCGATCCGGACCGATCGACGCCGCGCTTCGGGCATCCAACATATCCGATCGATCCAGTGGGCAGTAGCAACCCATCCGGGCTAGAATCGATGGGGAGCCATTTCCCTCGACAAGATGTCGCTTCGTTGGCCCAAGTCGACACCAAGGCATCTTGAAAAAATGATCGGGTAGGATGTTCCAACTGCCGCAAATCATCTCCTGGGGACGCGTCCGAGCCGACGGTCGCTTGACGACCTGAGAGCAGGCATGTGGAATCAATACTCTGGCGACAACTCCCGGGAAAGACACCATGCATCCTGCGATCGAATTCATCGTCCATTGCTTTGAGACCAAGGGAGATGGAGTCTACGGCGATGAACAGGTCACGCAGCGACAGCATGCGCTGCAGTCGGCCAAACTAGCTACCGATAACCAGGCTTGCGACTCGCTTGTGGCGGCTGCCCTCCTCCACGATCTAGGGCACATCCTGGCCGACGATCCCATGCCCGACTCGCGCCAGAAGAATCTCGATGACCGACACGAGTACCGCGCCTACGATTGGCTGGTGGATGCCTTTGGAAAAGCGGTCGCCGAACCGATCGGCAACCATGTGCTCGCCAAACGCTACCTCTGCACGATGGAACCGGGATACCTAGAAAAGCTTTCGCCGACATCGCACAAAAGTTACGTCGACCAAGGTGGCCCGTTGCCCTCCGCCGCCTGCAGGCAGTTCGAATCATCCCCGTTCTTTGATGATTCGCTCCAGTTGAGACGCTGGGACGATCTGGCCAAAGATCCAAATCTGAAAACGCCGACTCTGGAAAGCTACATCCCTCTTTTGGAACGACTGCTGGCCACCCCAACGGAATCCAGCAAGTCGACACAGCGTTGAAAAAATGAGCGGCGACTCACCTGTACCGGGCCATCGTCAGACGCAATTTCCCACGGCACCTTCAGACCGGGAAAACACCTCCTGCGCGCGATCGGTCCATCGCATCCCGCTCTTGCATGACTGGCATACCCACCCGATGCTCTACAGCGCCTTCCTGGAAGCGATCGATCTTCAGCAGATCGATCGCTTCCAGGAAGTTCGAAACGCCATCGCCGATCAGGCCAGCACGGCCCCGGGTGCATGGACCATCGCGTACGGCTGGGATCCACACGCCATCCCGCTCGAAACGCTCGCCCTCGATCGCATTCCACATCCTGTCGTGCTGCTCCATCGTTCTCTGCACGGCGTGGCCATTAACCGCGCCGGCCGTCCCTGGCTGGAAAAACGAGACCCGCAGGCCGCCAGTTCGATCGACGACCCCCATTGGGTCGAAGAAAACCTGCGGCGAGTTTTGAATCTGTTTGTCCTTCCCGGCGCATCGTCCGATCGCCTTCGCAACTTCTACCAACGCATGGCGATGGAGCACGGGATCTGGCAGGCCGATGAAATGCTTTTGGTAGATCCCGATGAATTGCGGCTGTTCGAAGAGGCTGGTCTGAGCGACCGCTCCCTTTTCTGGGCCGCGCCCGAGACGTTTCAGGCGATGCCCCACCATCAGCAAAAGCAGGTTGATGGACTGAAAATCTTTGCAGATGGTGCCATCGGGACTCGCACCGCTGCTCTGCATCCACCCTACCTCGATTCGTCGCCGCCGCAGCGGGGCCAACTGCTGCTGACGGCCCAACAGATCGCCCACTACGCGATCATGGCGACGCAATCGCAAAAGCCTCTGGCGATCCACGCCATCGGCGATCGAGCGATCGACGAGGTGATCGAAGCCGCGACGCGGGTTCGAGTTTTGGACATCCATCCGTCGATCCGCATCGAGCATGCGCAGCTGATTTCCCAGCCAGCCGCTCACCGCGCAAAAGCTCTGGGGATCCATCTCTGCATGCAGCCGAATTTTTCGTCCGATTCGGTCGACTATCAGGATCGCCTGCCGAGGGAGTTGCTGGAGCGGAACAATGACTTCCGCATGCTGATCGATAGCGCTGGCTACAGGCCGGGATTCGACCTCTTCTTCGGGTCCGACGGCATGCCGCACGGCGCAAAGTCCGCTCTCTCCCAGTCGCTCTTTCCCCCCCTAGCAAGCCAAAAACTGTCGCTTGAGGAATTCCAGCTTGGCTACTGCCATCCTGACCTCACCCCCGGCTGGATCGATCTGGCGATCGACTGGACTAGGCAGTTGGTAGAAACCGCACCGACGATCCGTCAGCAGGCTAGGTGACACCAAGCAGGCCGGGTGGAAAGGTGTGAGCTTGGAGGAAAGATAAAAGTCTCTAGGAGAAAGAATAGCCGGAGCGGGGGTCGAACCCGCACGGGCCTATTCGGCCCTCAGGATTTTAAGTCCTGTGCGTCTGCCTATTTCGCCATCCGGCCTCGGGAACTCGCGGTGCCTAGCCTGGTGGTGGCCAAAGCTTCCGATGACAAATCAGTGTACCTGACAAACATGAAATGGGCGAACCAGTCAAACCGCTTCCCGTGCCGAAAGGCCATCCGAAGCGCGCATTCTCCGAAGTACAATCAGAGAAGGTTTGTCCGAGCCACCTTTTGTTGTTCTGCCATCGTTGTCCTGTTCCGAGGGCCGCCCCATGCCCAAATCCGACCATGCCCCCTGGCTGAAACAAGGGCTTCCCGGCCCGCGCGTCGTGGTTTTGGCTGCCCCCAACCGTCCCAGGGTCGCACAAGAGCTGAAGCGACTCCTTCCACTCCTGAAAAAAACCACCTCCTCGCTGATTGTCGACAACCATTTCAGCCACTCCTTCGACGGCGGGCCATGCGATCTGGTGCTTGTCCTTGGCGGCGATGGTTCCATCCTCCAGTCCGCGCGGCAAATGGCCAGCCGCCAGCGTCCAGTCCTGGGGGTCCATTGCGGCAAACTGGGATTCCTGGCCGCCATCACTCCGAAGGAATTTCAGGCACACTGGCCGGAAATCCTGGAAGGTCGCTACGCGATCGATTCCCACCTGATGCTCGCTTGCTCCGTCGACCAGAAAAAGAAATGGAGCAGTCCGCATCTGGGACTCAATGAGGTAGCAATTCTTGGTGGCCCCCCCTACACGATTCTGGAGATTGATCTTTACGTCGATGGCGATTTGGCTACTACTTATCGCTGCGATGGGCTGATCCTCAGCACCCCCGTTGGCTCCACAGCTCACAACCTGTCGGCCGGCGGTCCCATCCTGCAGAAGAATTTGCAAGCATTCGTGATTTGCCCCATCAGTCCCCACACGCTGACGATGCGACCGGTAGTCGATTCGGCAGACCGCGTGTTTGAACTGGTGGTGAGAAATCCCGGCCCCAGCACCAGCGTGGTGGTCGATGGACGGGTCATCGCCAGTTGCCAGGAAGCGACTCGCATCCGCGTCCAGCGAGCCAGCCAGCCATTCACGATGGTGCGTGTGGGAGGGCAGAATGACTACGTTCGACTTCGGGACAAGTTAGGGTGGAGCGGCAGTGCGAAGGGGATTCGGCCTACCTCGCGCCCAAGGACGCCGGAGGAACCCCAGATTCCTTGAGGCAGGTAGAGAACGACCCCGCGACCCAAGATGCACGGAGGCATCCATGCGATTCCAGATCATCTTTGCTGTTTGGCTGTCCGCACTCCTGGGAACATCTTTGGCAGCCTGGAGTCCTGCAATTGGCCAGGAACCTTCCGGGGCATCGAATCCGTCGGCTGAGAAGTTTCTGCTTCGGTACAAAATGCTGGAGGGAACCATCCTCGGCAGCCAGGTGACTCACCTGGCGAAAACCGACACCAAGATCGACAAGTCGGAACAGTCCTCCCAGTCTCGCACCGTCAGTCAAAAAGTCTGGGAAGTCACCTCGGTCGACCCGCAGGGCCACATGACCTTCGTCTATCGGATCGACCAAGTCGATATGTCTCAGCAGGTAGGGGATGCACCAGAGATTCACTACACCTCGACGCAGTCCGAACCACCCCCGAGGATCTATGAGAAGGTAGCCGAGACGATCGGCAAACCGATCGCGACCGTGACGATCGATGCAAGGGGGCAGGTAGTCGACCGCGACAAAAAGTCGGCCGCTCCTTCGCTGGGTATGGGGGATATCGCCGTGGTCTTTCCCGAGCAGCCGATCGGCGAAGGAGAGTCCTGGGATGTGCCTCGCGAAATCAAGATACGCACCGAAGATGGTGGGACCAAGACGATCAAAATCCGCGAACGCTATACCCTCGAAAAAGCTCGCTCAGGAATCGCCACCATCGCGATCGAAAGCCAACCCCTGACACCCATTCAGCTACCGCAGGAAGAAGCCCAGATCGTCCAGCAGCTCAGCCGAGGCACCCTAAAGTTTGATATCGATGCCGGGCGGGTCGTCTCCAAGGAACTCTCCTGGGACGAATCGATCGTCGGCTTCAGCGGACCGGGCAGCCAAATGGAGTACTCCGCGCGGCTGGAAGAAACCTGGAAGGATCCGATTCGAACCGCGCAAGGATCCGAGGGGACGACAACCAAATGACTCCCCATCCCGCTCAGGGCATCGGCACATCCACCACCATCGGTTTGCTGTAGTGTTCCACCCCCTGATCGATGGCGACAGCGATCAGGCGCACTGGTCCCGCCCCCACCTTCACCGGGGAGATCTCAAAGACCGCCTCGGCCTGATCGCTTTCGGCGATCACTTCCCAATCGTGTCGTAGCTGAATGCGACTCCCCTTGGGTCCAGTCACCTTGCACTGAATGCGGCTTCCCGCGCCAAGAACTCCCTCGTCCATTCTCTCCAACTCCACTCTCTCCTCGGCGCTGCCAGCCCAGAAACCAATCGTAGTCGACCAGCGATTGGCCAGCAGCGTCTCGTCGGCGACGATCAAGGACAGTTCGTGATATCCGGCTGGCAAAGGACGGTCAAAGTTCAGCTTGAGCGTATCGAGCGTCGGAGCGGTCTGGGCCAGGCGGCCATCCAGAAGAAGATCGAATCGCGAGGGGATGAATGACGCCTCGCGATCGGTCTTGACCACTTTCAGTTCAATCGTTCGGCTGACCGTATCACCTTCTTCAAGGCCCGTCACCGTCATCTCGGGGATGTTGCCGAAAGGCCGACAGAGCGGATCACCGACCACCAGAAGTTGATAGGGTCCTGAGACCGAATTGGCATAGGCCTCCGCGGCGGTGAGTCCAGCGGCATAATGCGCGTGAATCATCGGATGCGGAAATTTTTCCAGAATGGAGTAAGGCTCAGTCACCGCCCCACTGCTGGCTGCCGCACCTGCCAAAAGCAGTTCGGTCAGTTTGGTTTGCGCGCTTCCTGCTGTCATGACTCCACCCAAACTAGTCAGGTTCTCGGCGATCGCGCCTGGGACTATCCTGCTGGTCGATGCTTCCCATCGAAAACTAGGCGTCCCCATCGTCACCCCCAGGCAACGGTCCTTCACCATCGGCATGTCATTCTCCACCACTTCGCCGGTTTTTCCCAATTCCTTCAGACGGTTGATGGCCATGGCAAAATGTGGTTCGCGCGTCTTCGTGCGGACGTCTTCGGTCTTGGTGAAGTAAAAGCTCCCCTCGGGATCCGTTCCGTCCGCCTGGACGGCCGTCTCCAAGATCCGGATCGCCTCTGGCAAAGTCGTCCCCGCACCTCGCGTCACTCCCAAGGACATCGACATCAGATAAGGAAGGCCGTACTTTCCATCGCGATAAGGAGTCCCGTTCCGGGAATAAAAAGTCCGCGACTCAAATCCCCGAGTCGGTGTAGAGATGAAGTCCAAATCTGGGCAAGCATCCCGCAACACCTGGAATGCGGCTTCTCCCTGCAATTCATGGAAGGCAGGGTCCTCCACCATTTGCTTTCGGAAACTCCAGCCCTGCGCCACCGAGAGTTCCAGCATCTTGATCGCTGCCGTCTTCATCTGGGCCTTCGCCAATTCCTGGGCGCATCGATAGGAAACGCCGCAGTCGGCGGGAGAAATCTGGAGTAGCGATTTGGCCGCCGCCTCGGACTTGTCGATATCCTTCTCCGCAACCGCATCAAGGAAAAGCTGCCACTGCTGAAGCCACTCTGGGTTCTCAGGCAAAAGCAGCAACTGCCTACCTGGTCGGGCAGCAAAAAAGTTGCTGTCCATCATCAACATCGCCGGACTGCGATCGAGCACCAGGCGGTAGAGATACGTTAGACCTGTCAGCGAACCGACAGGAGTCAAATACTCGGATCGCTCCTTCAGATTCACCAGATCGGCCATCAAGTCGACCGCCGTGGGAAAGTCGCAGGAGTAGGCGATGCCATGGATATGGTTGGAAAGCCCGCGCCGCTGAATCTCCTCGAACATCGGCAGAAGTACCTTCTGCCGGAAAACCTCCACCGTCGTCTGCTCCAAGGGAGGAACATCGGAAAGAACAACGACATTGATTGCAGGGATCCCGCGCAGTTGGCAGTAGTGATTGGCTAACGTCCTGGACGCCTCGCTCTTCCCATTGACCACCACCACCCACTGCAAAGCCGTGCTCCCCCCGCGAAGGGAATCACCTGTGCCAACCCACCATCCCATCGAAAGCCACAAGACCACCAGCGACCACCGATGCCATCCCCCCCCAAGCCTCGCTCGTTCACTCTTCATGGGAATGACTCTCCGTTCACCAGAAGGCTCGTCCAAAATCGAAAAAATCGCGGCTAGCGATCTAGCCAAGCCGTTTATTGTAGGCGACCGCCCCCAGGGTGTACCGACAGAACAAAACTTGGCTCGAGATCGACTGAAGAAGTCCCCCCAAGAAAACCGATGGAAAAACAGGAGCGATAGACGTGTCATTCGCTACGACGGTCCCTTGCGAAGTCGCCCTATCTTTCCTATACTCGAAAGAGTTAGGGGTGCCGAAAAAGCATCTCTCGCAAAACCATTGCAAAATGGCAATCCCATGCGGGTGTAGCTCAGTTGGTAGAGCACAACGTTGCCAACGTTGTTGTCGTGAGTTCGAATCTCATCACCCGCTCTTGATTTTCCAACGGAACTGCCCGGGCCTAGATCCCTGGCAGTCCTTTTTTTTGGCCCAGTTGCAATGAATGAAGCAACCGGCCCCTCTCCACCGCCTTCAGGTTGGTCCCGGCAGCGCATCATGCAGCAAGCCGTAGGCTCTTGGTCCTGCCCCCGCTTTCTCAGGATGCCAGCCGAAAAAGGGCTCGACCCCACCGCCGTTTTACGTCAAAATACGCAGTTCGGGATGCAGGCCGACAGCATCCTGGCCATCGTGGCGTTCTTTTCAGTGCCGTTGTAGTTGCAGGTAGATCTTTCCATGTCCGATTCCACCACCTCGCTCGCTCCAGACACTCCCGACACGGAACAACTGGAACTGCAGACTCAGATCACCAGTCCTTCGGCGTGCTCGCGGCATGTCGTCGTCACGATTCCTCGCAGCGAGATCGAGAAGCGCTTTCGCAAGGCCTACGACGAACTGAAGCCCAAGGCGGAACTGCCAGGTTTCCGACCTGGTAAAGCGCCACGCAAACTGGTGGAAAGCCGTTTCAAGGACCAAGTGGAAGACCAAGTCAAAAACGAACTGGTGCTGATGAGCCTTCAGCAGGTGACCGAAGGCGGGCATTTCAGCGCCATCAGCGAGCCTGATTTTGATTACGGTGCGGTGGAAGTCCCAGCCGATGGACCCTTTGTTTACGAATTCAATATCGAAGTGCGGCCGGACTTCGAAACACCCAACTGGGACGGAATGTCGCTCAACCGCCCCTCCTACCAAATCACCGATGAGGTCATCGATGCCCAACTGGCTCGTACTCTCTCGCGGTTCAAGTTCCTCGAAGCAGTCGATGGACCAGCCCAACTGGGCGATACCCTGCAGATCACCGCAGAATTTTCCCAGGATGGCAAGGTCCACAGCTTCCTGGAAGAGACCGATGTCACGCTGCGACCGAAGCTGAGCCTATCTGACTGCGTCGTCGAAGATTTCGGCACCCTGATGGATGGCGTTCGAGAAGGCGAAAGCCGCAAAACGACGGTGAAGATCGTCGATACATCCGGCAACGCCGCGATGCGAGGCAAAGAATTCGACGTGGTCTTCCAGGTTCTGGAAGTCAAGCGGGTCAACCTGCAAGACCTCCGCCCCGCGGTGCTCGAGCAGTTTGGATTCGCCAGCCGCGATGAACTCCGCGCGTTCGTCAAGGAAGAACTTCAGCGGCAACTGGAGTACCATCAGCAGCAGGCTCTCCGCAAGCAGATCACCCAAGAACTGACCAAGGATGCCCAGTGGGATCTTCCGGAGCGACTGGTGCAGAGACAGACCAATCGCGAACTCCAACGCCGCTCCCTGGAACTTCGCCGCTCCGGATTCTCCGAAGAGCAGGTCAGTGAGTTCATGAATATCGCGAGGAGAAATGCCAAGGAATCGACGATCAACGCCCTCCGCGAACACTTCGTACTGGAAAAGATCGCCGAAGATCTGAAGATCGAACCGGAAGCAGATGAATACGATGCCGAAATCAATCTGATCGCCGCTCAAAGCAACATGTCGGAACGAAGCGTCCGAAGCCGATTGGAAAAGTCGGGCCAGATGGACGCTCTCCGCAACCAGATCGTCGAACGACGGGTAATCGATCAGATCGTGGCGGCAGGCAAAGTCACCGATCAGGAAGATAAGTCGTTCCTCGCCGCGGAACCTGAATCGTCGGCGGTCCAGTTCCTGGTCGCCCCCGCCACGGCCGATCTGCCTGAAGCGAAGTACGACGAACGCCCCGAAGACGGACAGAAGCCTGGCGCGACCGTCAAGCCAACCCCCTGATTCCAGGCAGCCAAAACGCCTGAGCCCATTCGAGGTCATTCCAGCCACCTCCCTCACCGGGAGGTGGCTTTTTTCTTGCGCCCAAACCCAGGGGATCGGCGATCGATCTACCGACAGCAAAAGGCAAAAAAACAAACCGGGAACCAACATGCGATCACCACCAACTGCCGATCGCAAGCGGCTTCTCAAACGGGCATCGACCGGCGGCATCAGGCAGAAACCAACCCTTCCGCGTGGCTTGGCCCCTGCAAGCAATTGTCCAATCGAACCGGTGGGATTCACTCATTTTTTTGAGGAAGGCAGACCGGGGCAGCTCCACATGCAACTCCAAAGCCCCCAGGTTTTGGCATGCTCGATACAATGCACGAACGCCGAATTGCAGCGATCCACCGCCCGCTTCCTCAAGGTCGGCAAGGCAACAGGTTCCGACTGCCCGATGAAACCGAAGTCGCCGACGCCCTGGCCCTTGTCAAAATCGACCAGCTTGCCAAGATAAGGTGCTGAACTGATCTTCACGAACACCGCCAGAAAGGGTGCTACCTTGGAACCGTTTGAACACCTGACCCCGCTCAAGAGCGCCTACGGAGCGCAGAGCTACCAGCGCCAGCGACAGATGACGATCGGAGATTTGCTTCTGGAGAACCGGATCGTCTTCCTCCAGGGGGAAATTCACACAGGCAACGCGAACGAACTGGTGATGAAGCTGCTTTATCTGCAGAGCGAGAATCGCCGGAAAGATATTCACTTTTACATCAATTCACCCGGCGGAGAAGTCATTGCCACTCTGGCGATCTACGACACCATGCAGATGCTCTCCTGCCCTGTCGCCACCTACTGCGTTGGGCAGGCGGCCAGTGGGGCAGCCGTGCTCCTGGCTGGCGGAACCAAGGGGAAACGATACTGCCTTCCCAACAGCCGCGTCATGATGCACCAGCCATACGGCGGTGTAGGTGGCCAGGTGTCGGACATCGAGATTCAGGCAGCAGAGATTCTCCGATGCCGAGAACAGCTCAATTTGATTCTTGCTGAACATACGGGCAAGCCAATCGAGCAGATTGCGAAAGACACCGATCGCGACTTCTTCCTCACGGCGCCTGCCGCTGTCGAGTACGGAGTGGTCGATCAAATCCTCAAGAAACAGGCGGTCGCCGAAGAACAGGACAGCTGATCGGCATCCGCTCATAGCCGATTGCCAGACACTCAGTCTGCAAGTCCTTTCCGAAATCTGACCCCCAGTGACACTCAACCCTCGAAGCCAAATCCAAAGCATCTCGAAAACAACCATCGCAACCGCGCAGGCGGGGCACCCGGAGTGAACGATACGCCATGACGATTCCAATTGTGATCGAAAAGAACGGTCGGGAAGAGCGAGCCTACGATATCTACAGCAGGCTGCTAAAGGACCGAATCATCTTCCTGGGACAGCAGGTGGACGACTACATCGCCAACGCACTAGTCGCCCAGATGCTCTTCCTGCAGTCGGATGACCCCAAAGCCGACATCCATCTTTATATCAACAGCCCGGGTGGTAGCGTCAGCGCGGGGATGGCCATCTACGACACCATGCAATTCGTGTCGTGCGATGTTGCCACCTACTGCATCGGACAGGCGGCGTCGATGGGCGCCGTCCTGCTGACTGCAGGAGCCAAGGGAAAGCGATATTCACTTCCCAACAGCCGTATCATGATCCACCAACCGCTGGCTGGCATGCAGGGGACCGCCGAGGAAATCTCAATCCACATGCGGGAGTTCCGACGCACCAAGGACCGACTGAACCGCATCCTTATAAAGCACTGCGGCCAGGATCTTGCGAAGATCGAACGCGATACCGACCGAGATCGCTTCATGGACCCCGAAGAAGCAGTCGCCTACGGTTTGATCGATCAGGTGATCGAATCGATGCCGACCGCCCCCGAAATCCCCGCACCTTGATCGACGCCACGATGGTGTCGCCCAAGACCGGCAGGCCATCGGGCAGGCAAATTTGGACCACGATGAGTTTTGCCAGCATTAGGGCTGTTGGGTCATCCATCGAGACATCGCGCCTCGAGTGACCAAGCTGCGGAAAGTCTTGGGAAACCGAACGAAAAACCACCCTTTCAGGTTGCCGAACTACCACCGGTCCCACTGGACGCGAATTGAGACCTGCGGTACATTGGATGGTTTCCACATGATTTTCCTTGGCTTTTGTCGATGTACGACAAGGATGAGGAACGCCGTCGACTTCAGACTTTTTCAAACACACAGCGGAGGATTGCATGGTTAAGTTGCAGGTCCGGGATCGGGAGACGATTCAAGAGGCGATTCGTCGGTTCCGGAAGTTGGTCGAACGAAGCGGCCTGAAGAAGGAAATGCGTCGACGCGAGTACTACGAGAAGCCAAGCGAGATCAAGCGCCGAAGTCGGCTGCGCGCCGAGCGTCGTTCACGCCGCAATCGGCTGACCGGGGGCGTCTGAGTCATCGGACTACGAACGATCCGGCATTCGCGGGCGAATAGCTCAGTTGGTTAGAGCGCCACTTTTACACAGTGGATGTCGGGGGTTCGAGTCCCTCTTCGCCCATTTCAAGGGAAAAGCCAACCTCGGGCAGATGAAGACAGAGTGAGCCAAGCCCAGGGGAACCCTTGGGCTTTTTTTGTTGTCTCGCCGGATTCGTGGGAGTGGCGATCAAAGAAACTCGATCGGCCGCATCTCCTTGTTCCGCTACCAACGAAGGAGAGGGAATCTCAATTTCCTATTTGCCCTCACGGTCAGGAAAGCAAGAACTCGGCGCGATCCAAAAACTAAAGGTCCCACCGCGAGGACTGACCTCTTTGCACCCCAGAGCTTTGTGCCTCTGTGCCTCCGTGTGTGCAACAAGAAGAAAGAGCCCGACGGCGTACAGTGTTAGGTGCAGGCATAACCGCTCCACCTCGCATGCCAATACCGATCTCACCTGGGAGCGTCTAGTGCCCAAGGGGCAACTGGCCCCGTCCTAAAGCAGAGGCTCGGTGCTTGAGCGATTCCCTTTGCGCCATTTCCTTCCACTTCTTGTATCCGATGGGACGGGACTCCATGCCGACTTGCCAAATCAACTCCACTGAGACTTATGACCTGATCGTGCTCGGTGGCGGAAAAGGGGGCAAGACGCTGGCGATGGAGTGGGCCAAAGCTGGTCGACGGGTGGCCTTGGTGGAACACGCCTACATCGGTGGATCCTGCATCCACGTCGCATGCATTCCCACGAAGACCATGGTCCAATCGGCCAAGGTAGCGCATTTGGCTAGCACCTCCGATTTCCACGGGATCCACGTTACCCCACAGCCCACCTCTATGTCCGCTGTGCGATCACGAAAGAGAAGTGTGGTCGAGCTTCTGACCCGACGCAATCGCGACGCTTTCCAGCATGCCGGTGTCGACCTGCTCTACGGCACAGGCAAATTCATCGGACCAAAGACAATCCAAGTCGATGGGTTCGAGTGCTCGCCTCGGACGATTCACGCTCCGGTCGTGGTGATCAATACCGGCACCAGGCCCTCGATCCCAACCATCCCGGGACTTCACCTTGCCAGACCACTGGACAGCACCTCGCTCCAAGAACTCGATCAGCTCCCCGGTCACTTGGTGATCCTGGGCGCAGGGTACATCGGGTGCGAATTCGCCCAAGTCTTCCGGCGACTGGGTAGCCAGGTGACCCTCATCGATCGAAACCCGACAATCCTGCCTCGCGAAGAACCAGAAATCAGTCAAGCCATCTCCAGGTTGCTGATCGAAGAAGGAATCGAAATCATCACCGGTGCCGCTGTCGATAAGATCACAGGGACCTCCGGAGACGCTATTTCGGTCGATTTTCGACAAGGCTCCCAAAAACTCTCTGTGCGAGGCAGCCATCTTGCGGTGGCGATGGGGCGCATCCCCAACACCGAAGGGCTCAATCTGGAAAGCACCGGCCTGTCGGTCGATGATCGCGGCTTTCTTCCGGTTGACGAAAGACTCGAAAGCCGAGTACCTGGCATCTGGGCGATGGGGGATGTCACCGGTGGGCTCCAATTCACCCATCTTTCCCTCGACGATTATCGCATCGTCTCCTCGAACCTTCGGGGCCAATTGAGGACCACCACCAGTCGCATCGTTCCCTACACACTGTTCATTGATCCAGAATTGGGTCGCGTTGGGATGACCGAGCGGGAGGCGGTCCAGAAAGGCCATTCGGTAAAGACGTCGACACTATCGGTCGATAAGATCCCCCGCGCCATCACGATGGGTCAGACCAACGGCTTGATGAAGGCAGTGGTTGACGCCGATACCGATCAGATCCTTGGCTGTTCCATCCTGGCACCTCAGGGTGGTGAAGTGATGGCCGTCGTCCAGACCGCGATGCAGGGCCAACTGACCGCCAAGCAGCTCAGCCAGATCATCTTTTCTCACCCCACCATGTCCGAGGCTCTTGGCGATCTATTCGGTTCCTAAATGTCGATCAGCAAATTGTGCCGAAAGACAACCTGCTTCTCCTTCGCCCCAAAGAATGCGGAATGCTATTGTCCGGCTCGCCAACATCTACGTCGCCGGTCTTCCGGATCATCGCGCACCACGGAAGGGACCAGCAATCGAGACTATGAGTGGTCTCCAGAGCAACCAGGATGCAGGCCAGTCCCTGGTTGAGCAACAGAAAGCTTCATGGGTCCAATCGGTGACGAACTTCCCTGGAGAGATGGCAAGCGCGATCGTGCTGGTGGCCGAATTCAAAATAACACGGGCTACCTTTGGATCGAAGCAAACAGCAAAGCCAAGCATCGCCACTTCGATCGAACAGATTCTTCGATCAGGGTTGAACTCGCACCAGCTTCATGATGCGCCCTGACACATTCCAATCCTGCACATACAGATTCCCCTCGCGGTCCCAGTAGGATCCGTGAGTCCCGCTGAAGACCCCCTCAATCCACTGGTCCTGCGGAATATTGAAATTGCCACCCTTAGCAGGATCGGGGTTGTGCCCCAACACCGCCATGATCGTATTGGTCTTATCGAGAATCACCACGCGCCCGTGCAGATCCGGGACCGAAACATAATCCCCCTGCACCGATGCGGAAGTTGGCATCCCCAGTCCTGTGATCACTTCCTCGATGAACTCCCCCTCCAGGCTGTAGTGAACTAGCCGCCCCTTGGGCTGATGATTGCGATCGCAGATCAAAAGCCTTGGTGGTTCATAGCGGGTATCCAATGTCATGCCATGGCAGGTGTTGAACTCCTGAAGGCCATTGCCCTGCTTGCCAAAATGGGAAAGATACTTCCCCGTCTTGTCGAAACGAAACACGTGGTTGCTCGCATACCCATTGGCCAAGTAGATATCCCCGTTGGGCGCGACCGTGATGGCCGTCGGCGCAAATCGGTCCAGATTCAGACCCGACTCGGTTGGATACTTCAGTCGAAGAACCACCTCTCCTGAATTGGCCACCAGCTTGATACCCTCGCCAGCGTTATTACGAGCCCCGTAGATGTATTCCTTGCCGTCCTCCATCCGAATCTCCATATCATGAAGTTCGGTATAGTCCTTACCCAGGTAGCTTTGAACCACCTTTCCCTCAGGGGAGAAGACGAAGATCCCCTGATTGGCGCTGGTGTAGATATTCCCCGCCTGGTCGATGACGACTGCCCCGTGCGTCGGTCCAAGGGCTGATGTCCCATCAGGACGCAGGCCCCAACCGGGAATGGTATCGAAGGTCATGATCCCGGCTCCCATACGAACCGGCGCCGCCTTGGGAGATTGCGCCACTAAGGATGCCGAAGAAAACACCAGACACAGAACAGTCCAGAGAGTCAGAGAGGACTTCATCGAGTTTTTCCTTCCAAAAGAGTGCGTCAGCCGCCAAGTGGAAATTATAACAGGTTCTTCAGCGTCCTATTCAAGCAGCAAGATGCTGGAAAGCTGTAGCCAGCACACCCACTCCAGCGACCTCTTTGGATCGTTACCCCACAGATCCAGATTCGGATTTCTCCCATGAAAGATCGATCCAAAGAGCTTCATGATCTGCTGACCAAGTTCCAGGCGGAAAGCAAACCTCAACAACTGAAGGAGCGACTAGAGGGAATTGCCGAAGGCCAAGGCACCACGAAAGAAGGCCAACTGGAATCGCATCGAACCTCGCTGGAATCGATGGAGGCCAACCTCAGCCTGGAAGCGCTAGATCGACTGGAACGAGGTCAATCGATCGACGGCGAATCACAGTTCATGCTCGAAGCGATCGTGATGCCCTACTATCGGCCTGTCGTCGATGTGCGCGACGACGCGATCATCTCCGAGCAGCTTTCGGATCATTGGTCCGAACTGTCCCAGCCCCAGTGGAAAGCATGGGTCCATTCCAAGGTGCGGGCCGTAGGACGACTGGAAGCACCAGGAGTTCTCTACGCAGGCAGCGCCTTCCTCGTGGCTCCCGATCTCCTAATGACCAACCGTCACGTCGCGATCCAGTTCGCGCAAGGTCTAGGACGAAAGGTCCAATTCCAACCTGGACTCAGCTCCCAGATCGATTTCTATCGCGAATTGGGCAGCGACACTTCGCTAAGCCTGCGGATCGAGCGGATCGAGATGATCCACCCCTACTGGGATATGGCGATTCTGCGAGTCGCTGGGGTCCCTGCGGATCGCAAGCCCCTCCTCTTGGCAGCGGAGAGACCAAAAGATCTCGCCAACCGAAAGGTCGTCGTCATCGGCTATCCCGGTTTCGACCCCAATGGCGACCAGGAGTACCAACAGGTGCAAGCAAGGATTTTTCGCGGCAACTACTACGTGAAACGATTCCAGCCTGGGCAACTCCGAGAGTTCGCTTCGATCCGAAGCTACAACCAGAAGGTCGATGCCCTGCCCCACGACTGTTCGACCCTCGGCGGCAACTCGGGCTCGGCCGTCATCGATCTGGAAACCGGGCATGTCGTCGGGCTCCACTTCGCTGGTGCCTACCTCCAGGCGAATTATTCGGTCCCGTCGTGGCGATTGGCAGAAGACCCGCAGGTAGTCCGCAGTGGCGTCCAATTCGAAGGAAGCAGCGGAACAGCTACCGACTTCTATCACCCATTCTGGAAGGAAAACGAACCGCCGCAAGGGCTAGAGATAACGACTGAACCACCACCAACTCCACCACCCGCAAACACGATCTCATCGACCAGCAGCGACCGTGGGACGGTAGCGACCATCGCCATCGATCTTTCCGAGGGTCAGTGGACCCACGCCGATATTCCGATCGAAGTCCACCTTCGATTGAAGCTGCCCACCACGCCGAAGGCTGCAGCGGAATCGCGACCTCCGGAAGCGAAAGGGGCGGAGCCGCGCTGGGTGGAACACTCCGAGTCCCTGGAAGGCTTGATGCGAAAGGGGACACCCGCCGCCGATGTGCCAGGCTTTGATAGGCAGTCCCTGGAGCATGATCTATTCTCCTGGCGGACTGCTCTCTCGGCCGCCATCGCCAGCAAACTCGCCTACGAAGATGCCGATTCCATCGAACAGACGGTGCGCCAACGCTGGCGAATGAACCACTGCGAATTCATCCAGCGCGACAAGTCCGAGTGCTTTCTGGCGTGGAGCGATCGTCAGGCGATCCTGGCGTTTCGCGGGACGCAGATGACCAACCTGGGAGACTGGCTGACTGACCTCGATGTCCTTCCCATCACGCGGGATTACGGAATAGTCCATCGTGGTTTCCAGAGCGCATTTCAGGTGGTCCAGACCGCCTTGGAAGATCATCTGCAGCGGCTGGATGGAATCCCTCTGGTAGTAACCGGCCATTCACTAGGGGGTGCGCTGGCGACAATTGCCGCCGCTGAATGGCGGGGGCGCCATTCCATCCGGGGCATCTATACGTTTGGTCAACCAGCGGTGGGACGCAGCACCTTCCCGCAGTACATGGGACTCCACTACGGTTCCAAGTTTTTCCGAATCGTCTATCGCGACGACGTCGTCGCGCGAGTCCCCCTCACCTTCGCTCATGTCGGGAAACTCTTTCGCTTTAATCGCGATGGCGACGTCGCCCATCGCATGGAATCGGTCGACTTCTCCCCCGATGAACTTTTGGTCGTTAGCGACGACCTCCCAATGCTCGATGAAGTCGAATTCCTCCTCTTGAAGCAGGAACTGCTCCAGGAGCAAATCGCGATGCGCCAAATGCAGGCGCACCGAGCAGGCTTGGAGTCGATCGCGCTGCCCGAGGGGCTGATCCCGCGAATCTCCCATCATTCACTCGATCGTTACATCGCTGCGGTACGTCAGAAGGCCAGCGGCGAAGGGGATACGTAGCCACGCGTCGAAATACACCAAGTGGCCGAGATTGACTCCGGTAAGCGATCCGAGCATCCGTGCGAGCGACAGAAGGCTGGAGGCCACACTTAGGCCTGGCAAAGACTCGGCGCGACGAAGAAATTAGCCGATGGCCACTTTCCACGACGGTCAAGGCTCAATGCCTTCATCACGATCGATCCAGCCGTCTTGATCCTCCCAACCGATGGGGCCCTGGGAATCCGCCAGGAGGGAATTCGCATGACTTCTGCGGCGCCAGGCGGTAGCGGGAACTAAGATGCAAAAGGCGTCGTTTCAAGTCTCCTTTTCCAACTGCCGCCGGCCTCGGCCGTGCACGCCCCCTGGCCCTTTCGCGGAAGCAGTCCGATGGCCTCAACCACCAACATGCAAGACCTGGAAGAGAACCAGATCCTTCTCGAATTCGCAGCCCTCACAACGGGGCAGCGAGCGGAATTCATGGAAGCCCACGGGCTGCCCAAGTCGCTTTCGAAAAAAAGCGATCTGATTGCCCGGATCCAGGAAGAGCTCACCAAAGGCTCCATCACCATCGACCAGATCGTCGCTCATCTGGACCGGGTAGTCCCCTGGGGAAAGCAGCACGTCTATCTCTTCGATGGCCCTGATATCTCGCTGAAGTCTTGGAAGAAACGGGAGTGGCTGGAGCAGCACCTCAAGGAAGAGGCTCCCTCATTCCATGCGCTGCTGAGAAAGCCGGCATCGATCGGACTTCCTCCGCAGTGGGCACCTGCCTCGATCACGCTTTCGGAAAAACCATCTACCCTTCGCGTCTCCCTGGTCCGGCGCCGCGAGTGGTGGGAAGCTGCCCCGGAACTCAATGAGCAGGGGGTAACTACCGAAGGAGAGGCGGTGGAGTATCGCGCTTTTATCAAGCGATTTGTCCGGAACTTCGTCGCCTTTGAATGGAATCTCGATACCAACCAGGCGATGCTTCAGATTTCGCAGCTACCGCGAGAGGATCTCTACGAATCGGTGCGGCAAGAATTCGAATCGCAGGTCGATCCTTGGCTACCAGTTCGATCCTTCCGCATCGTCCCACTTCGAAACGCCATACGCAAACTGCTGGAAGAGGAGCAAAAAGGAAAGGGGAAAACCCGCACACAGGAATACGATCTTCAGTCCAACCTGGGGCGCAGCGTCATCGCACGTAGTATCGATCCCAAAGTGTCGGTTTTCGGCGAAAGAACGCTCGATGATTTCCTCGTCGCCTTCTCGAAAAATGGGGTTCAGCGAGGCGGCAACTTCTTCTGGCTACCGGGACAGGGGTCCCCTCTGGACGATGAGATGCGAGTCTATCTGGTAGGATCGAAGAATCGTATCAACTTCACCTCCCCCTCGTCCGAACCGGTGGTCCGCTATGTCCTTGGAGAAATTCGACACCGTTGCTGACGCCCACCCGCACCTTCGTCCGGAGTTTCAGGCACTGCAGAAGATCCTCGCCGATGCCAACGCAGCGGCCAGCCTGGAACCCACGATCCTTGCCGACTCCACCAACCTACCCATCGCTAGGTTGGAAACGGCTCTGGAGCTTCTGGCCGAGGCAAATGTGCTGGAGCTTCGGCGTCGTTGGCATTGCGAAGCCTGCCAGCAGGACTCCTGGGATTCGGCCGAAGCACCGATCCAGCAGTGCCAGCACTGCGAAGCTCCAATCGCAGCCAGCCCAGATAGCTACAGTTACCTCTACCAGCCCGCTGCGACTCCCTCCTCAAGCGACTTCCTGGAGTCGACCGGCCAGCTTCCCGATGGCTTCTTTCGCGATCCACCTCCCCTCGCTTTGAACACCTACACTCCGGGCGATCGCAAAATCCTGAGAAGGCTCTTCTCTACTCTTTATCAAACCCCAAATGAATGGTCGGCATTTGTCGCGGGGAGCCAACTGAGCGACCGACTAAGACCCAACCTACGGCTCGACACGCAGGATGCCTGCATCGCTTCCCTTCTCGATCGACTCCAAGCGCTCCGCAAGCTGGGGCTGTTCCTCGATGAACTCTCCAAGGAATTCGAACGTCAAGATATCGCGGCACTCGCACCCTACATTCGCGAAAACTACGGAGAGGCACTTGCCGATTCCGCGTCCGCGCAACACACCTATCCCAGCCTGATCGTCGACAGTAGCCACCTGCAGGAACTCACCAGCGTCCTTCCATTCATGGACATCGCAAGGCTGGAGAAGTGGGCATCGGGCACCAAGCGGTTGATATGCAAGGTACGCTGTGGAGCAGTCGAGAAAGGGACTGGCTTTCTGATCGGTGAACGCTTGGTGTTGACCTGCCATCATGTCGTCGCAAGCCATCTCGATCCATCCAAGCGAGGAGAAATTGCGGTCCAATTCGATTACTTCGCCAAAGAAAACGATGCAATCGAACCGACCGCATGGCTCCCTTGCGACCCCAGTTGGGAGATCCCCTTCAGCCCACATGGTGCAGCCGACCTTTTGGAACAAGCAGGGTTACCTCAAGCGGATGAACTGGATTTTGCCATCCTGCAGCTTCCTTCCAGGCCACCTGGTCAGCGAGGCGCGCTGCCACTATTCGAACTGCATCCGATACCGACAGTTCCTGGATCCCTGATCCTGCTGGCCGGCCATCCAGGCCCCTACCAGCTTCAGCCCATCCAATGCTCGATCGCTGCCCCAGGCTTCGTCTCACTCAACGAAAACCAGACCCGCTTCCGCTATCGGAACAGCACCCTGAAGGGCTCGTCCGGATCCCCGATCTTCGATCGCCATTTTCGCTGGATCGGCCTGCATCACAATCGCGGTGCTTTGCGTAAAGATCAACCATCGATGGTAGAAGACAATCGCGGTATTCCCGGCAAAGCGATCGTCAGTTGGCTCCGGCGACACAGCAAAAACAACCCCGCAGCCAAAGCCGCAGCGCTGGCACTCGGAGTACCGATCGATCCAGTGACAGTGAGCTGACTGGGCAGCGCGAACCTTTGCCGTTCCCATCAAGTCTCGTTTCCTTAGAGAGGGTAGGAACCACCAGGAGATTGCATCGATGCCGCGTGACGACGGGAAGTTCGACTACCATCGACGGCAACTGAAGGAAGCCAGATCTCTCATTCGGAACCGAATGAGCTGGCTGACGGGCTTTCCGGTCTTCCAGCAAGAGAGCCCCTTTCACTGGATGCGGTTCGAAGACCTGCGCCAAGGCATCCCCTCGCAGCCGATTTCGATCGAATGGATACGGGGCAGCGTGCAGGGAATCAAAAAACTCGAACTGCTGGGCGACGACATCTGGCAGCAGCTAGAACGCGATTCCCAATGGATCTATCGCGCCGCCGCCATCGTCCAATGGGCGTCGCAAGAACGGACTCAACCGAATGCCTCGATCGATTCCCTGCTCGACTCCCCCGCCTTCCCGCCCCGGCTGTCACGCACCTATCGGCAACTGGCTGTAGACATGCCCGAAATGCAGCCGCTACTGGAGGCCATTCTCTTTTCCCTCGCCAGCGCACCTAAGCCACCCGATCCTCAGGATCTGCGTTGGATCGAGCGGAATCGAGATCGGTTGGTCGCTTTACGCAAAAGTGTTCCCTCCGATTCCCCACTGCGGTGGCTACGCGTGGCTTGGTGCTTCTTCGAACTTCGCAAGGAGCTGCCAGAGTGGCTCAGCCATTGCCTGATGGACTTGATTGGCAAGGAATCGCTTTGGCGATTGGATGGCAAGGAGGCGCATGGGCAGCTACGGGATCTGAGACGACAGATCCGATTCGCCATCAAGGAAACAGATCAAAATGTCGCACTTCGTAGCCCTTCGCCCCAGTCCGCCGCTTCCCAGACCGAAGTGTTTCTCCATCATCTGATGGGGATGAGCGGCAAAGAGCGATCGAGTATGATCGGGCTGCTCGAAGAACTGGCTACCGCTGACTGGCCTGATCGGCTGGCAGCCATTCAAGAGACGATCGAGCAGCGCAAAGATCTGTTGATAAAAAGCCTGACGGCTTTATCCCATTATCCTGAGGGATTGGAAACCGATCCTCTTCTTCTGGAATCGATGCGGGAACTGGCCCATCAGCCGATCGATACGTTGGAGGTACGGGAGGCCAATCAAGTGGCCCCCCTGCTGGAGGCTTTGGAACGAATCAACCGACGTCCCAGACATGCGCGTTCCTGGTTGCAGTTGCTGCAGCAACTTCCGCGTGAAGATTTCCTGATGAGGCGTTGGCTGGTGATCCATTGGGAGAGATCGCTGCAGCACTCGTATCGACACCAACTAGCTCATTCCAATTTAGAGATCTGCAAGAAGGAACTGACTGGGCTCTTCACCAGGAATCCACAGCATCGCCTTTTGGTGCAGCACTGGCAAAACCAAGTGGCTCTCAAGCCGTCGAAAGTCGAGGAATGGGTTGGTGCGATGATTCACCAGCCGATTGCACTCGCGAAGCTTCAATCGGCCATCGAGACCCTGGAATGCCTCGATCAACTCACCAACTCCATCACGATCGCCGTATTTCGCGCATTGGAGGAAGTCAGCTCAGCAGCCTCAAGCCCCAGCAGAGCCGCCCAGATCATCGACGCGGCACTCAAGTCGCCATGCGGCTCCTCGAGCGACCTGGAAGGCGATCTGGTCACCGCCATGCAGTACTCGGATATACCTAGCGAAGTGGTGGTGATCCTGCAGAAAATGCAGGCGGATAGCGCGACGTATCGCGACTTGATCTGGCCGGAAAAGAGGATTCCGCACCCACAGATTCGATCGATCGCTAGGCATCATCTCCTGGAGGGGAATTACAACGTCGTCAAACGTCTGATTCAGGCCGCCACGATGTCTAAAGGCAAGTTGAACGAATGGCGGGGACCTGTAGCCAGCGCTACAACCGACTGGATCGCTCGGTTCCCGATTGAGCTGAAGGAAGCTCTTGAATGTCTCGCTACCTCCACGCAGCGCGCCGACGAGGTAGCTGAAGAACTGCTTGGAGATTTTCTACCTTCGGAAGCAAAGCAGCGCGAGGAGATTGCTCGTCTGCGCGAGATCCGCGACGATCTTTCCAGCCCTGAGAAGGATACCGAGCGCATCATGCGGATCGAGCGAAGAATGGAGAATCTCCGAAAGCGATTGGTCGAACCGGTAATTGTGTCAGCCAAACGCATGGAGCATCTAGCGATGAAACTGCGGCGGCGGGCT
>Ga0315900_10000857_pt1 | contig 49757 bp, 49 predicted proteins | sample LakEriMetagenome_FD_203521 | JGI IMG/M metagenome (GOLD analysis project Ga0315900, IMG submission 203521) | Freshwater fungal communities from buoy surface, Lake Erie, Ohio, United States - Buoy 12 MA114 | ecosystem: Environmental > Aquatic > Freshwater > Lake > Lake biofilm | place: USA: Lake... | reverse complement strand
CCGTTACATTAAACTTGATAAAACTTGATAATTCAAGAGTTACCTAAAATATACCCCATTTGGTCTCTATTACAAATACATTAGCATTATAGAAAACACTATAATATTATCGTAACTATAATATCACATCTGTAAGGTATATAAGTTTCATATTTAAACTGGAAGTGTAACGCTTCCAGGGTGCCATTTCAGTCTAATTTATTAATTTAGATAAGAAATTCTTTTGATACTAAAATCACCAATAAGAATTACCTGATTGACACTAAATTACCATTGATTTATAAATTAATGGTTAAATTACGAATATTAAATATTCGGGAACTAGGTTCTATTGTAGAATAGAACGGATGTTTTTAAATACATATTAATGATTTCAACAAGATTTTTTAACGATTTTAGGTAAGACGATTATCAAGAAATATCAACTTTTATGTTACTTGTTGTAACCCCTTCGTTGTCCTAGTATCCGATTCGATTCCGAATCGTCTTGTCATACTCTTCATATTTACGGACTTGCTCTTGGAATCGCGATTGGCGCTGATATTCCATTTGTTCAGTCTTTTTATCATATTCTTCAACGGCTGCTTGTTGCTCCGGTGTCAATTTCATATCCGAACGCTTATATTCTGCGAGTGATTTTTGTAAATTTTTCTGTCGAATACGGCGTTTTATATGGTCCGGTAATTCAGTATCATCAACAAGTGTATTGTCCGACGTGTATGCATCCATATAGTCTGTATATTGAAGACGACCTGCATATCCGGTATATTTCTTTTCTTTATTATCGCCGAGAACAATATATCCCAAATTGGATGTATGCATTGATTCCGGAACTTGGTAACGGATAAGTTCTTTGGAATCGCCCTTTTGGAGATGTTTTGAACGCGCAAATTCGCGGTTGAATTCTTCCTTTTTGAATCGTGATAATGTTCGTTTCACTTCGATATCTTCACGTTTTCCATTTGACGGTTCCATAAATTCACCATATCCGCCATCGTCGTCTTCGGTGTATCGATTTTCTTCGAACAACCGATTGAATTTATCATTGGACATGTTCTTGAACTTGTCTGGAATTTCATTACTACGAGACGCAGTCGTCTGTGTCGCGTGTGACTGATTATATTCGGTCTGAACGGATTCCGTAAAGTTTTTTTTTAAATCCATATACGTCTTGTCAGATTTTACTGCACTATCCACCCATTTAATCGTTTTCAATGCGTCCATAATTAATATGAATTTTTCATGCTCACCGCCCTTATCGGGATGGTGGATATTACGAAGTGTCACATACGTTTGCGCCAGTTTAACAAGTGTCATCGATGGTGTCTGATTTAAAATACCGAGTGGGTCAATTTGTTCAATATCAATCTGCTGGGTATTCAGTATATTTCGCTCAGAAGGTTTCAATCCAGTATATTCCGAATATCGTTTGTTGTCTATTTTCTTCACAGGTTCGACCTGCGGTGAGCGTGGAGTCGATGATTCGTGGGATTCGCGTGTTTCACGAGGATTTACAGAAGATGGCATCGGTGACGATGATATGTACTGTTTCGGTTGCAATTGATAGTAACTCTGTATCGGTGTCGATAGTGATTGTGATACACGCGACTGTTCCATGAATATAACGTTTGAATCCTGTGGTTCCAGCATTGTAGTGCGTCGATTTTCGGATGGAGGAATCGGTTCGAAATATGCAGATTTAATGGTCGGACCTGTATTACTTCGTGTTGGATGATTCACCGTCGGCACATTACTACTACGTGCAGGATAAGATTCTTGGTTACCCATTTTATACGAAAACGAAAGGTAAATTTATATTTTTCGTATAAAATTTATATTGCCAAAAGGCGCACATTATACATGTCTACATATCGCCTTCTTCATATGTGTTCATGTCATTACTATCATTGTCTTCGCGGTCGGTGTCAGTTCCGCCTTCTTGTTCGGACCCATCACGATGAACCGTAATTTGCATACATTTATTTAATGTATTTTTACATGCAACAAAAGGTTTGCTTCTTTTTAATCGAAGACCACCATTTGCATTCGAACTACCATTCGTGCCGATACCTGAACCTGATGCAATTGATGTCATATCGTCAAATACATCATTCGCGACTGATGGCATTTCGCGTATATCTTGCTTTGATGTAAATCCTTTGTCAATGGACGACAATTCCTGTACCGGTATAATCGATATCATCGGTGGCATGACCATCTTATAACTATGGGTTGTGCTTTGGAAATTTGCACGAAATTCTTTAATAGTTAATGTACCACCGAATATTTTCAATGTCTGACGTGGAGGTGCTAATTTAATCTTGTAATGTTTGTCAGAATAGACATTCCGATATAACATATTGAGTAAGGTATATCGTTCCCATACATCCGTCGATGTTCGGGTATCATCAAAGTTATACGCACCGGCGCATTCCGGAGAACAGAATATACCATAGACGTTATATGTACCGTTCTTATATTCACTCGGAATCGCACAAGGAGGGTTATCAAATGGGTGACAACACCACCAACAATGGACGGTTGTCGTCTTTGGCCATACCGACGTTTTATTGCATTCGTCCATCTGCGACAAACATTTTTCGACATTTGTCTTGCTATTTCTTAAAATAGAATGAATGTCATTTTCGCGACTGGACTTTAATTGAGTAATGGTGTCTGTCTTTATATCTTCTACACTATACGGTGTATTTACTGGTAGGTTGTGTGAGGGAGAATGTCTTCCGTTTGCAGAATATACATCAACTGTAGTTTGTTCTGGTGCATAGGGAGTCGTTTTATTATTTGAATCGAAAGGGTATTGACACATATCCGATGTGGGTGGATAATTGACTCCAACTAATTCGCTATTTAGAAAGTTATGTGATGGATTTGACAATGACGACGATGTTTTAATGTATTGATATGCGTCAGTTGTATGTTCATATCCAGTCGGTATTGATATATGTGGGTCATAACGTAAACCGGAACGTGGTGTATTCGCGGATTCAACTGAATTGTCACTGTGAATCGGTAGATGAATGATTATATTTTCTGATTCTCCATCGACCGGTTGGTTTCTCAATGCAAATGCATCGTCTTTTGCCTTGGCAACTTTCGCTTTACTGCGTGAAACCGCTTTCTTTTTAGGTTTATCATCTATGACATTTGCAATTTCAGTTCCAGTTCCAGTATGCGATGTATTGATATTGACTTCTTTATCATTTACAGTGGCACTTGCAGTCGCAGTGTCACTCGCGCGTTCATCGAGTGACGACGAAGTAGATTGGCATTCGTTTTTTTTCGTCGTTCGACTTGTCGATTTTCTTTTCTTTGCATTCATTTCGGTCGTACCGAGATGTATTGTCTTGACTGTTGTGATGCCGTCTAACGGTGCGACATCGTTCATTAAATTTTGTTCGAGTGATATGATTTTTGTTTGTTCGGTTTTGATTATTTCAATCGATGATTCTATTGCGACAGATGGAGTCGTAGTCGCTTTACGTCTTGTCGGCATTTTAATTTTATTAAAAAATAAACATATCTATGAGATAGACGATATCTTTATATAGGTTCGCATTTCTCTTTTTCTACACGTATAGTAGGAATATCCACTAAAATGAATATCAATCGCAATAAGAAAACGACACTTCACGATGAAATGAAATCGCATAATATTGACAGTTTGACAAACGATCCTATGCCATTTGGACTTCAAGACATTATCGAGCGTCCGAACGTCGCGAATCAGGGTGAAATCATGTATAGTAACAGTATCTTCTTGTTGAAACGCTTATTCGAATTAACGGATATCACACCACAGTTGCCGATACATGTCAGTTGCAATATGGCAAAATGGATATCATACAACCTATGCAATGCGACTGAATTATCCGTTCCATTACTGATGTTTATATCTCTTATGTCACAGATGGTTCTACCGCGCGATATCTATGAACTCAACGGTAAAAAAATACAACTAATGTATCAATTGGAAAAACTACGCGAACAAGAAATGTCCGTTCGTCCTGAATTAGTCGAAGAATCGCCTAACACACCGGAACGTATCTTGAGAAAAAACATCCTATCCATTCTGTATAATATCGTCCAAAAATATCCGAATCTCAATGTTGATATCATCTACCCCGTCTGTGACTTTAGTAAGTGGGTCACCAATGCGGTCTGTACTCAACATCCATACGCACAACCGTTCCTCGTATTAATGTCCGTATTGGCACAAATTGCAGTCCCTGCAGAAATCTATAGTCCGGCACGAGAACAGCGCGAACGCGAATACCAGTATAAAAAAAGAATGCGCGAAGCAGAAGATGAAGAATATATGCAACGCGTCATTAATCAACAGATGGGCATCGACGACTTGAATTGACGTAAATAGACGGACGACTCCATCCGATTACATTTTAGAGTATTTCAGATAATTCTGTCGTGAAACCGCGACATACTTGTCCTCTGCACCGATACATACTTGTGAATTTCCCGCAGTCCCTGTCCCAGTGATTCGCATAGAGAATATCGCATCGGTTCCATCACGACTAATCATATCCATTGATGTCAATTTAACAACACTATCGCATAACGGAATACATTGGAGTATATGACCGAACGGTTTGCGTTCTGAGTCTCCATCTAAACCCGACATAATAACTGTTTTACCATCACGTTCGCACACTAATACAAAGTCGTATAGGTCCGGGAAAAACTGTGCTTCGTCGATGCCGATTACGTCTGCGCCTGTATAAATATCATCTGGAATCGCAGATAATTCGGGTAGTTTTAATGCGGTCTGTCTATGTGCGGAATGCGTTCGTATTGCATCATCTGTTCGTGTGTCATACGTATGATTGATATAGAGTACATGTTTTCCTATTGCTTCGAGACGACTACAACGACGTAACAATTCCGTCGATTTTCCGGAAAACATCGGTCCTAAAATAATTTCAATACGTGCGTGGGAGTGACTCATGTTGGATGTCTGTATTATCATTGGCATCTTTCCAATGTTTTTATATCAATTTTACAAATAAAATACAAATAAAAATGGTGGTGATGGCGGTTCGGACGTCATTCGTCAATTATTCTATTTTTATTCTTATTCAGATGAGCATAACTTACGTATTTGTTGATACAAACATTCTCGTTGGTCCATATCATTTTCGAAATCCCTATTTGCATCCCATATCGTTCGCTGGGATACAGGAAGGATATTCATCCATTGATTGTGTTTGTCTTCGACCGATTGTAGGTATTTCAATGATACACCGGATTCTTCGTCACGGTCGCGTTTTCTCATACGCATAAACGATACATCTGCTCCCGCATTAAGGTAGAAGTAGTGTGTAGGGAGACAGTGCGCGCACTTTATAGTGAGCCATTGGAACCATTCATCGTAGAGTTTCCATTCCATCGAGGTTATTTTACCGGATTCACGTAATAGATTTGCAAAGACATTTTTATCGGTATAGACAGAGCGTTCGGTAATCAATATGATATCATCGCGTTTATCTGCACTGTGTTTATCGGTGATACCATATTTGTTCAATACATTTTCTATTTGTTTCAAACGAGTGATAAACGCATTCATTTGAAACGAATAGGACCATCGTTCCTGGTTTTTATAAAATACACCCAATATATTTTCGCCGGTATTGTCATCTTTTAAATTCAACCATTCATCGACCGGTTCTTTCAAGAATACGATTGTATGACGCGGATAGTGTTCATGTAATGTCTGCTTCAAACATTCAACAAAGGTTGTCTTGCCAGTGCCGATATTACCTTCAATACTAATGATTTTCATTTTATTCAATTCGTCGATTAGTAGAGTAAGCGTTACGTATATTGTCTTATTATAAATCTGTCAGATTATAGATGTTTTCGAATCAAATTCTTTCAAGGAATTCTTCCAAGGAATTCTTTCAAAGAAATTCTTCCAAGGAATTTTGAAGATATATTATCGTATTTTTCATATTTGTATATCTATATACTTCAATACGTTTGCAATGAAATACCTCGTTATACACCAAAATCCGATAGACGGTCACTATATACGGACCGACATGTATGGTGACATCGTCGTATTTGCCGTTCCAGACGATTTCGCATGGATTACATTTCCATCTGAACCTGACGAGCAACAATATTACGAACTACACTATCCTGAATACGATTTGAAAAAGATTATTGCGGACAAGTCTCTACTGGAATACATGCGGACGATACAATTGCAATATGATACCGAATTCGAACTGTGCCATACACGGTGGGCAGAAGCAGATAACATTCTACTATTTAATTCTTATGTGGATATGTATAATCATGTTTATGCATGTCGCCGTTACACCGTCATTCACCATCGATTAAATCCGAAACATCGTATTGAATATCTAAATAAAAAAGAGGATTCAATGCGCAATTTATCACTTTCGACGCAAACGAGCAATCACTTTCAGTAATTCATCCTGTGACGGAGGGGCAAACTTGTCTTTTAATGCATCGATGCCATATGGTCTGCGTTTCGACGTCTCTCTATCTTCGTCGGATACTTTTTTTAATGAGATGCCACCACCGCGAATTGCCGAGAGAATGCTTGTCATCGACACCTGCATGAGAGGTTTCGATGGTGGTGCAGATTGAATCGACGACATCGTCATCGACGACGCAGACATACAGAACCATTTATCAAATTCATCCGGATTCAACCCATCTTGAACTATCTTTAGACGTATTGCAACGTCTGGGATACCAATTCGTTTCATTTTCACATACTTGCCGAATGTCGGATGGTCTTCTTTATTTACATTCGCAATGGTCGATGCAATTCCGTCGTCTTTACAGTCTCGCGATTGCGGAAAGTCTCGACCGTCTTCTTCTATAAAACAGTCATTCATACGAAATATGCTGGGGTAAATACGCATTTGAATCACCGACCATTGAACACCTGCAGATACATTGGTTCGTGCGTCATCGTCCGTTAAAATCCAGATATGGTCCATATGTATAATGTGATACGCATACGAGTAGGGTTCAACGACGTCGATTGTTAAACGTTGCCGTCGACGGTCAAATACTTCGAGATAGGGTCGCGTTACAATCTTCCCTTGGTCATTTCGTGTTTTTTCTTGTTGAACTGTTAGGGAACAATATGCGGTCTTGTGTGCCGGATTCCACCGAATAAAGGACATCCATTTGATTGACGGGTCATGTAGTGTGGATGCGGTTTCGGTGACATCGGTTGTCTTTTTAAGAACTTTCTTTTTAACCGGTATGACTTTCGGAGGAGGATGTAGTTCATTCCATATATGCTGTGTTCGTCGTTGTAATTCCCTATCGATTTTTTCCATTTTTTTAACGAATTCTAATTTATCAGGGACGTCGCATACGTTCGGGAATCCAATCGACAACTTGGTGTGTATATCGCAACGGTATATCATCGACAATGGGACTTGTATAAAACATTCGTCATTCTTATATTCGCTTCGAAGAATATATCGTTTTGGTCCAGTGCATTCAGGTTTATATAGTTGTATATCTTCGGGTGCGATGTGCTTCCAATTCGTAATCATCGTGTTCGCAGATGGATTCGACGGTGTGTTCGTAGTAGTATATCACTATATAAATGAAGCGAATGCTTTTTATATCATATTTAAACAAGTCACACCACTATGTTGAATTGGAGAGAAAAACGGGGTTCCGCAGTTGCGCATTCGTCGTCATCGATAACTGAACAATCCAGTGATAGGCACACTCCAGTGGATGTGAATATACGCCATATCGATGCTGAGATTCAATTAAATGTCTATGCGCGTTTGGAAAATTTATATCGTATGATGTATGTACCGCTGGGACAATCGAATCGATTTGGAAAATGGATACATGGTTGTTCAGACGCAATCTATGACAATAGTAAATAAAATCGAGTGCTATAGTATAACAGGCAGAATGTCAATGAGTTCAATCGCACGTAATAAGTCGCGTTGTCAAAGTCGTAAATGCAAACAATGCAAGTCATGTAATAAACGTGTTGTTCGCGGTGGCGATTGCGGATGCGCATCGGCATCTTCATTAAAACAATCAGGCGGTCGCGTGATGCACTCTTCTGAATATTATGGTCGTGATTCCGGTAGTTATAGTGCATTAAACACCGCAACTCCTTATTTAGATTCACAAAATGCTGAACGTATGAATGCATCCAATATATTATCCGCTATGGTCGGGGGAGGTCGTCGTCGTAGTTCTCGTCGTAACCGTCGCAAAAGTGCTCCAAAATACACGAAACGTTATAGTAATATATCCAAAGGTCTCATCCGTAGTCGTTCGAAGAAATCAAGACGCACCTCCATGAAATAAATTCGCTATGTAATGTAGAATACTATTATACTTACACAGTAAATTATAAAGATGAACTGGGACTATGTTGGATATACCGTCGGAGTCGTAATTATTGTATGGTTAATATGGAACGCATGGAATGCAATGGACATTCCACAGGAATATCCTGCTGGAAGTTCTCTGATGTCAATTTGGAAATTCGTCGAAGAAATCGTATTTCCTCATTATTTACGCAATATCATCTTTGCGACTGATATACCAGAAGCATTCTCGCAATTAAAGGATGCAATCGAAGTTAAGACCCCTCATCAAACATCTCCGGAATTACAAAAGATGATGGGTGGTCTAAAAAGCGTCGAAGTACAAATGACGGAAGATGCGCGTTACGATGTCGTCAATGAAGATATCTTAAAAGAACGCGAAAAAATCCAGAAAAAGTAAGTTGCCGTCATCGTTGTCATCGTAACCAAATTGCATTCATTGCATAAAGATGACACCGCATAGATAGAAATAGATAATACATAGACATACGGATGCCTTATCTATTTCTCGTTGATTCTGCGGACCGTATATCCGAATTACCCGATGTCATTCGCGAACAAAGCGATTATATATTCCAGACATTAACCGACGAACACATCATGAAACTTGTTTTTCTTCAAAAGATGAAAACGGCACCGGGTATAAAAGAACCAACACCGATATTTATCTGTTGGCATGACAGCATTGAATTGGATGATTTGCAAGAAACGATACATCCCAAATTATATGCGATGTTAAAATATTCCCCGTTATCCTACGGAATCGTTCATAAACGTATTTGTGAATTAACAACGGATGATTTCGAGCGGATAAAAGAACAAAAAAAATATACATCTTAAATAATAATTACCATTGTTATAAAATAAAAAATGGATACATCGAAATTATTAGAACAATTACTAACGACCATCCGCATCCGATATCATATCGTTAAACGACTATTACACGAACGTGTCGGCATTCCGATGGCATCTCTATACCGACGGTTTATCGAATGGTGTTCGACCACATGTGTATGTAAGGACGATGATTCCAACACCGCACCCGATACCCGTGCATCACAACCCCCTTGCCAAGTTGAACTGTCACTCATTCCAGATTCTGCAAATACACCGAGAAGTCCGACGTCGGTCTGCGTCGAATCCGTCGAAACGCCGGATGCACGAGGAACATCTGTGCGATTCCACGAGTGTGTATCGACTGAAGAAAAAATACAGGAAGTCGAACGTGAATTATCGAGCACCTCTCTGATGAAGATTTCGCGTTCGAACTCCATTTCATCAATCATACGCGAGAATTATGTCGATACCAACGAGACAAATGAGACGAATGTGGCGAATGCGACGACATCTACTACCTCCTCGTAATAACTTACCAACTTACCATCTCAATCAAAAATCGTTTGTTGATTGCTATGTACTTACCTATCCTCTTACCTATCCTCTTACATGTCACCTGTCTTAATAATGAATGGTCCCGGATTCATTTGCGTTCCGGTTGTATACATCGTATATTCCGTGACAAAGTCTGAACTATTTCCCGGACGATAACCTACTGGAAATTGTGCAGATGCACCTTGTGGATGCATATAGGATTGTTTCATAGCAGAGCGCATACCGTCCATCGTAGGAGTGACAGGAACACCGCAATGTGGTCCCGAGCATGGAGCACCTGTTGCCCATCCGAGATTGTAACTATGTGGCGGAACGGAACCGTCTTTTGGTTGGCGCGGAATGAAGATAGTTCGACCATTGTGGTATTTTGCTTCATCGACCATTGGATGCGGAACGAAACCTTCTTTACTTTCGTCTTCTTTCTTTTTCATTGCCTTTGCGCGACCTTCTGTGATTTCTAATAGACGTAACATTTGTTCTGTTTCAGATGAAATCGTTTGTGAAAGATTGTCAGCAGGGGACTTTGAGTGAATTGAATCGGATGACATGGTTTTACTATATCGGGATATTTTATTAGCGTTTATAATTAAAGAATATTACCTACTCAAATGATAATAGAATTATTCACCACCATCATCAACCGACAATGTCCTCTGTAGATAACCTTATCCGCGTCACACGCGAAATACGTCAATTGTATCTATCCGGTCAATATACGGACGTCCCATCAATTACTCTCTATTTAGAATCACATCCACGCTATAATGACGTATGTAAGAAGTTTTCATCGATGATTCCTATCATTTGTAGTAACAATTACGACCAAGAACGCCTCGAATATATGATACGCTTATCCGATAAAGTTCGCCGTGGCGAAGTCGAAGAAAAAGTTGCATCCGTTGCCGTAGGTCAGCGCCTCGTCGATGAAATCGTTAAACCCCAACTTGATAAAAACAACGACACAAAATAATAAAATCCATAGATAATAAGAATACGACGGATTATCATCCATGGATTTAACTGCTCCAATTTACCAATCGATGGCATCAACTACCGCAGTTGGTACCAGTATCGACATCCCATTATTGATACTATCATTCCTTCCTCTTTTTGTCTTCCATACCGATGAAAAATATATGCCGGCATCGATGGAATACGGTTTCAAACACGCACAATTATATAATGGAAATACGATGATTGCCGACTATGGAAATATAACGGAAGAGATGTTACGTAAGAACGCCGGTCATCGTATACAAATACATCCAGACGCGATTTACGGCGAACGCGAGAACCTCAATAATGTTCCAGTATATGTCAAAGTGAAAGAACGCGACGATATCTATGAAATCCTCTATGTTGTCTATTTTACTTATAGCGGTCCGTTCAGTATGTTAGGACTAAAATACGGACACCATGACAGCGATTTAGAACATGTGTCGGTTCGCATTTGCAAGAAAACGGGAAAACTTATTGGTGTATATTACTCGTATCACTCGGAAGGTTTATGGAAATCCGCAGACGAAGTCGAAATGGAAAACGGACATCCAGTGGTCTATGTCGCAAAGTCGTCGCACGGTTTCTATCCTCACCGCGGAACACATTTCCGTATCTTTGGATTTGCAAACGATAAGATGAATAATGGTCGTCATTGGATGCCAGAACGGGTCATCCGCGTCGACGGCGGAAATGGAACCGAAATTCCATATTGGATGAGTTATCGCGGACAATTATCGATGGCAGGTATTGATAGTCTACCATTGAAAGGATGGTTCCGCGATTTCGAACCGGATGAAAGTTCAACCGAATTCCGTGATTGTTTCTTACCCTGTTGGTATCCGAAATGTATCCTATGTTCCGTTCCGTTTGTCCCGTCATCGTCATCGTTAAGTAAAAAGGAAGAATTATAATTGACGTGCCACATCAACGAATTATATAATTTGGAAAATAATCAACCATACAAAGAGTGCAATAAGACCACCAATCTTTGTTTCACTCATTGTTTCCAGTTTAAATATCAGACCATACACGACTGCCATGAATATACCGAGATAACTCAATCCACTATAGACAACTGGTGGTAACTGTTTGATAGATGCGAATCGAAGGCCGTATCCGAATGACCCGATAATCACATTTGCCAATACGAGTTTTAATATCTCGTCGCGATTTTCTTCCCAATGTCCGATAACGGTATGACTGTAATTGTAAAACCAGTAGAATGCATAGAGAATACCGGCAAGTCCATAGGTGACAAGAACATTGTTCCATGGATTCACACCAATATCCGACATACGTATGAACAGGTAAAGGAGACTTTCTGTGACCATCGCGCCGATGATAAATGGAATGCCTTTGCGAACATCCTGTGGCGGATTGTTAGGTAGGTCCTTATGTAGACCAGATTGCCCGTTCTCGTTCCCGTTCTTTTCATTTTGTTTATAAATGTAATAGACTGTTGCAAGGATTGGTAGTAACATGATGAACTTTTGAGATGCGATGGATTCGCCGAGGAATATGAAATTTAATAGAAGATTTAGAAATGGAAAGATATAAAAAATGGATTGTGCTAATGAGGGGTGTAAATAATGGAAACCGTAATAGGATGTCGTGATATGTGCGATATTGATGAGTGCAATCGCAAAGAGATTGAGGAATGGGACAGATGCGAGGATACTCCAGTTCGAGAATATGAGTGATATAATGGCATAGGTGACGAGGCGCAACATCGTTTGCAATGGTATATCGAGCGACGACAATTTGACAATGAAAGGGTAGATACTGACGATGGACTCACCAATTGCATCGAAATAGAAAAACGGATTCTGGAATACAGATGCGAGTGATGGTGTTGGCATGTATTGTAAATATCGTTAGTATATCGTGGTATATTATGAACGGCGTTTTAATTTTTACGATAGGTTAATTTCGGACTAAACAAGTGTGACACATATTTGAATCATACGACCTATGTCAAACAATATGGCAACTACATACCATCCTACATTGCGAAAACTCGACGAAGCATTTTCGCCGATGCCGGACATCACCGCACACCAAATTATTTTTCTACCAGGAAATCCCATCGAAGCGCCTAATTACAATCACGATAGAATCTACTATGATTTCGACAACGGACACCTATACAATCGGGAATTTTCAAGTATGATTGTCGTTCCCGAATGGGCCAAGGACAACCACTATATCAAGACCGGATACCGTGAATGCTATAAACGTCCAATGTTCTATATCAAAAGTATCTTTCAATGGCACAATGAATCACTTAATATATGGACGCATCTACTCGCGACGATTGGATATTCCGCATTATTAATCTATTCATTTGCCGACGCGGATACACGAAATGTCATCAGCACTTATACGACACAAGCACTTGCGTATTATCTCCTACTCTTCTCGTCCGTTACCTGTTATTTCTGGAGTTTCATGATGCATACTTTTTTTCCTATATCGGAACCGGTCTGTCATTGGTTACAACGCGCCGACTATATCGGAATTTTCCTCAATATGACGTGTATGTTCCTATCGTTCATCTATTTTGCCTATTACACGGAAAAGTGGTTCCAAATCATGTATTCCGCAATCATTGCGGGGTTCTCGCTCGTATTTCTAATTACCTTTGTTCTCATGCACGGATGTGTCCGTCCGCATCAACAGAAATGGAGGGGCATCGGGTTCGGATTATATGGCGCGATTATCCTCATTCCGATGGTGAATCGTATATCCGTCTTGTTGATAAACGACATCTACTTTTTGATGGAATTGCGCTATTTCCTTGGATCTGCCTTCCTCTTTTTAATCGGTATTGCATTTTATGTCATGAAGTTCCCCGAACGAGTATGGTCGGACGGAAGATTCGACAAGATATCCAATAGTCATACATTATTCCATCTATTCACACTTGCCGGTAATATCCTTTGTACGTATGGTATATGGAAGACGATGGTTGCGGAGAGTACAATACTTGTTACGAATTAAATGACGATGGATTTTTTAGCAATATATACTATGAATTCTCAATTACATAGATAGTATATAAAATGGTATTAGTCGGTCAAACAGAAAATAATTACTGGTCCGAATTCGTGACCGTTCGTGATGTCGTCCTTGATATGTTGGAAAAACGCGGTATTCCATCGAATCAGTTGAACCGCAATGTGGATATGGACTTTTTACGACGTCAATTCAAGTTATTCGTCGAATCGGTCAATAGTAAAGAACTCGAAGGTGCATATTCCTGTGATATCGTCGCAATCCAACCATCGGAATCCGGTAAAGAACGAAAGACATACGTCCATTTTACGATGAATCCTAGTGAAACGCCACAGACGCTCGAAAAGAAATTGGCACAAATCACACGGATATATGACCTTCTTCCAGAACACGATGACATTGACGTGGTTGTATTTCGTGAAAACATGGACGCAGATAGTATTTTATATGATGTCGAAAAGAGTGACAAGTATAATGTCCGTGTGTTTTATTATAAGCGCCTGATGTTCGATATCACCAAACATACACTCGTTCCTACTCATCAATTAGTCCCAAAGAGTGAATGTCCGAAGCTCAAGAAGGAACTCATGTTAAACCACTTTAATCAATTGCCGACCTTATTAGTATCTGATGCAGTTTCACGATTTTACCACTTTCGTAAAGGTTCCGTCGTTCGTATTGAACGTCCTTCCATAGGAAATATGAAGCATATCGCATATCGTTATGTGCAATAATTCGGAAATCCTATCTAAAGAAACTTGATTCATAATGATTGGAAAATAACTCATTCTGAATACAGTAATCTAAAGAAATACGAAAATGAACACAGCATCCGATTATCACTGGAAGAATATCCAGCGCTATATCATTCAAATACCGAATAACCCATTTCTCCGCGAACTCAAAGAGGACTTATGGGACGAATTACAGAACCAGCAACGACGCTGGATACTATCGCAATTACAAAAACTCGAACTCGACGAGGTGACATCCGCATGGTTAAACGGTTTATCTACAATTGCAATGGAATGGATTGCAGAACATATCGACAACAAGGAGGATATGATGAACCTTTACCACAAAATCGAAGAACAGAAACAGATGAATCCGTCCCGTGTGTATGATGATATTATCGACGATATCGATGAGTATACCGATTTAGAAACGATGCCGACTCAGGAAACGGAATCAGGACATCTCGATGAAAGAGAAGACCGAGAACACGAAGAACACAAACACACAGTGATTCACGACGACCTATACCACGATGTCAAATCGACTTACTCACTTCGTTCGACAATGTCATCTACGTCTGGACTTATTCCACGTATTATGGAAAACGAATTCAACCCGACCCCGTTAAAGATGGTTACATCGACTGCAGTTTGTACATTACAGAAAGAGGATGGTTCATCACTCGAAATCGATTTTAAACAGTTTTATAATGACTACATCGCACCACCTGTTACCTATTACAATATCTTGACCAAAGAATACAGCGAAGAATGGATAGGACACGTTGTCGGATGTAAAACCGGTAGTTTCGATCCGAAAGGACGATATCATCCACACAACGTGGCACAGTTCTTCAATTCGGTAACATTGATTGTTTCAATTGATAAAAAGAAAGAAGTCAATGTGAAGTTGTTTAAAAATGGCAAATTGCAATTAACCGGAATTCCATCAATCGAAGCAGGTAATCGCGCAGTGGGTATCGTTCTCCGGTATATAGAAGATACCTATCAGATTAAATTGCGTATTGAACAGTATCTCGGTCAATATGATATCCGAACCGTCATGTTAAATACCTGTTATGAAGTCGGGTTTCCAATACACCGTGAAGTATTGTATGAAATCCTTGTGAATCAATATAAGATGGTTGCGATGTATGATACCGAAGGATATCCGGGTGTTCGCCTACACTACTATTATAACTCGAGTAATATAGGAACATCAACCGAAGGTATCTGTCAATGCAAACCGATGTGCAAAGGGACTGGCAGTGACTCTGGGAATTGCAAACGTATTTCCATCGCAATCTTCCAGAGTGGAAAGATTATTATTGCAGGTGGATGCCATGAAATGGAACCGATACTTCGCGCATATGAATTCTTGAATAAACTATTACGCGAATCGCACCAAAATATACGGAAATATATCACGACAGAAGCAAAGCAACCTTCTAAAAAACGCAGAGCGATAGGACGTTCAAACGATGTAATTATGCAGTTACTCCATAACCAATTGCGTCAAGGCATTGAACAGATCACAATTAGTTCGACCGGTTCATCTGCATCGATATCTGTGCCAACTATACCGAAAAGTGATCGTTCTGTATCCGCGATGCCGGTGAATGTTCCACATAAATTGAAGTGGGTTAAATTGGAAAAATCACGTATTCAAAATATCGAACTCTACAAAACGATGGTAATGTATCGGACGATGCAATTGAACGTGGTCGTTGCAAAATAGACATAGGTGACTCTCAATCAATACGTGTTTCGAATTGAATGTGACATAACTCCATCGGAGTGTTCTTGAATACGATGGGTTCATTCACGTGATTAAACAACTGAATACTAACGCGACTTGCATAAAAGGGTCCTTTTCTTTTATGGAATTCATAATATCCATTTGGATTACGATTGAGATAGAGCGGTATCTTGTATTTCGAATTGATGACCAATAAGACATAGGGCATCGTGTGTAATTTATATCGACGCACCAGTGAATCTGTACAAAGGAATGATGTGAAGTAAATTGGACGCGATACATCGACATCGATGCTTTTTTCTTCAACGTAATTGAGTGTGAATGATGTTGGAGACCCTACCTCTATTACTACGTGTTCGACAACATTTTTTTTCTCTTGCTTCTCTTGGATAATCGGTTGTTCTTCTGTATTTGTATTTGTATTTGTATTTGTATTTGTATTTTTGCAGACATGCGTACCATTGTGTGCGCCATCGTGGGTGACGTTTGATAGAGGAAGAGGAACTGATACCGGTTCAACTTTCAATTGTATAGGCATCGCGGTCGTTTGTTGAACAGGAATATTCGTATTATCGTTGAGATGTAAAGGTGTCCTGTTGATAATAATCGGTTGTTGTAATATCGATAATGGTTGTGGATTCGTCAATGGAGTCGATGCAAACTGTAATACGGGTTCAGGAACTACAGTGACCTGTTTCTGAATGACCGGAACGACAGGAATCGATTGAGGGATCAACATATCTGGAAGAGACGATGCCGAACCCATCGTATCCCTTTGTATAATTGATTGATAATCATGCGATTCGTCCATTAGTTTTTTAGGGTCCACCATCGATGCGGACATATACTTTTTATAGGTCTGTAAATATTTCACGAGTTCTTCAACCAATTTCTTGTCGAGTGGGTACGGTTCATCCACGAGATTATACTTGTCAATCATGATAATGTATTCATTTTCCGGTAAATTCGGTAATATTCTGTCAAACATCCCACGCAGTTTTTCGACGAGTACAGCCTTCTGCATTCCGTATTCCGATACACTACGTTCATGGGATTCGCCCTCAAACATATGTTTGCGTTGTTCAATTTTCTTTTCAAGAAGGTCGCGTTCGTGTTGTTTTTGTAATCGCACATTGTTCCATGTACTCTGTTCAAAGTATGACATATCGTGTTCGATTATTCCCTATTGAGAACACGGAAAATTACATAGTTAAAAAAACGGAAGAAAATTATACAATTATAATAACCGTATCGGCACAATGGACACCGCATCAGCATCCTATACATTTGCACCAGCAGAGGTATCATCCTCTACATTATGGTATGTTGCCGTATTCGAAATATTACTCTATTTAACCATCACACTCTACATATTTGACCGATTTCTAACGAAATACCACGTTGCTGAAATCAAAGACAATCCGAATTCCGCAAAGAAGGATATCTCTTTTCTATTTTCATCCGCATTCGAACAAGCAGGTCTCCGGCGAACAGACAGTTTCATCGGAGTTATCAGTAGTCAAGTCGCAAAGATATTCCTCGTGTATCGCACGATGTTCGATAGTCTATTCGGTTCTGTAAGTAAAATCATGGAAGGACAATCGAATTCAATTAATACAATACGTAATTCGATGAGACCAATTCAGATGTATATACGGTCCGCGTCGTCCTTCTTCTATAAACGTCTGGACAATATCGTCATCGGTTCCATGTATTCCTATCACAAGATGCGCCAACTGATTCGTCGTTCGCTTTCCGGGTTCAACCTCGTATTCCACAGTATCGAACACACACGTAATACACTTGCATCCATACCGAATGACCCCTTCGTTCGCGCTATTGGTAATACTGCAGGACAGTTTGGTCGTATCTATAGCGGTGTGAATCGTCTATGTTTCATCGATAAAACCAAGTGCAAACTCGACGACGGGTCTTATCGATACATGCGCGATATACGTTGTGGTCAACGTTTGGACAATGGTGCCATCGTGAAATCGACCTTTACGCTTCTCAATACAACGAATGATACGACGTATCAAGTTCCCGATAATGACAGTGTCATACAAGTCAGCGGTTCGCATCTTATCTATGACAAGTATGAAAACAATCGTTATCGTTCATGGAAATTCGTTCGCGATATGCGCCTTGCTACAAAGAGTTCATATGCACCATCGCGGTGGTATTCGATATCGACGACGACCAATACATTCCAACTCGGTTCGCATTTATTCAGGGATTACGAAGAAGTGTCGAATATGCCGACGATGGCGTTCCTGATGAATCTGATGCAATTGCAACACTTGAATCCGACGATATCGAACAATGCGATCTATGCACACCCATCACAACATGTCGACCACGGTCTGTCCGAACATACACTCGTTAAGATGGCGAACGGTGATTGGAAACCTCTATCGGATATCCAACTCGGAGACTGTATCGCCGACCCGACCTGTCCAAATTACGGCGACTATCAATATCGCAGTAATTCGAATATGGTGACTGGTATCGTCGAGTTACATGCACCGATTTACACGAAATACATGTGGAACGGCATATTATGTACAGGAAATAGCAAGGTCTATGAAACGGCACTCGGTGTATGGATGAACGTCGAAGTCTCCCTTTCGGCAAAGCGCATGAACATTCATAGTAATCAACCGGGACTTGCCATTCCGCGCCCGTCGGATAATAATCCATTCAATCCATCTCAGACAACGGTACTCCCATCGGACGGTCAAACCGTCCATCTTCGGGATACACAATGTGGATTACGTCATATGATAACGACGTCGGGGTATATGATATTGTATGACCCGGTATTGGACCGCGAAGTCGTATGGCTCGATTTTGAACAAGTCAAGGAACCGATTATCAACGATTGGATTACGGACCGCGTCATTGATGAATTAAATTACAATGAAATAAAAAAGAGTAATTATAGTAGTTCAGCATCGACAACGACAACATCATCATGTTAGAAATATTTGTATATTATTCCGATGCAATTCAACGTATTGCACTGTACCTCTTAGTCGCACTCGTCGTCTATATGTGGATTGCAAAAGACTATTTTCGTTCCTATGTAATGGAAAACCGACAGGTATTGCAGAGTGACCCGACCACTATTCCGATTGTGGTATTTTACGACAAGTTGTATGAACCGGGTAACAATACATCGTTCTTATCGGCATTCATCGAAATGCTCTATGCAATCGTCCGCGAAGTATTTATGCAACTCATGAAACCCTTGTATGCAATCGGCAAAATGTATATCCGGATGTTCGAGGTATTCCGAGAGATTATCAATACCATTCGAAAACAGATAATGATGCTACGTCAGGTCTTGACGAATATATTCCGCGACATCTACAATCGTCTCGAAGTCGGTATGGCATCGATTAACTTTCTCTTTTTCAAATTACGCGATACGATGAAGCGTATCTATGCGACGTCGAAGATGATGACATTTGTCGCACAACACACAATCAATTTCCTTGAAGCAATGATGGGGTCCGATATCGGTCGTCTAGGTCGTCTTGTTGGCGATAATGGGATTGCCGTCTCCGTATTGGGTGCTCCGGCGGGTCTCGGTGGTCGATGGTGGTCCGGTGCAAATGCATTTCCTGCATGTTTCGACCCGAATACGCGTACCTATGTACAATCGCCAAACTACCGTCATATTAATCAGACCCTCTATATGCACCAGGTGGAATTGGGTCATCGTCTTGTTCATGTGAAAGACGATTCGGTTCATACGGTAGTTGCGACGATACGTTTCCGTCCGAATATCATCCGCTATACATCGTCACGTCATATTCCATCCTTATATTGCATGTATAATATCGGTGGAATCGTAGTGAGCGGGTCCCATTCAATCCATCTATCGGACAGTTGTATCCGACGTGTGTCGAACGATGACCGGTCAGAATTATTAAAAGAATATACACCTTCGTCTCTAATCCATGGCATTCAGTCCTTCATCACCGATACAGGGATTATTCCATGCTCGTCCCAAGTTATATTCCGTGATTATCTCGATACACATTCTCCAGATTTCCATGCGAGGTTACGTCGTGAGACAGATGTCGCATTAAATGGTGTGTCGAGCGATACTACATTATCAAATGAATATTATATGAAATGCGCCGATACTTATACCGGATGGTGTACGGTCGCAGGGGTGGATTCACAATGGACTATGAAAAACGGATCGGATGACATTTATGCAACCATACAAATCGCACCAGGTCAATTAGACATGTATGAAATCTCCGGAGTGAGTGGGTTGTTATTTTCCGGCAATACGTGGATTGCAACCCATGGAACGATGTCGGCAGAATGGATACTCGTATCGAGACATCCCGATGCGCGATTTATCGGTAGAAATGATGTGATCGCAAATCATTATATTATGCGAACAAACGTTGTCGAATGGGTAGGAAAGGACGGACGTATTGTTCGAATTCGTGACTTTTTAGAAATGTCCGGTGTCGAATTCCTAGAAGAACAATGTAATGCATTAGAAGAATTCGGATTCCTCGAATAGGATTCTCGAATAGGATTCTCAAAAGGAAATAAAAATCAGTGTTTTATTACCTTTTCATACAATAGAATAATCAATCGTTCCGGTATTCACGAAACACAAGAAATGGACGAAACTTATATGAATGAAATTCGACAATACGGTCGTTTCATTCTCCAACTACTCGGGTATGCAATCGTCGCAATCATTGTGATGGCAATACTCTATCAAGACAAGATACAGCAATACCTGGATGAAAATTGGAATGAGATGCGGTGCGAACCCTACGTCATCCCATTTGCAGGGTTTTCAACGGTTGCACCTGGTGATGACTATATGGATAAAGTCAATAAAAATTTCCAGTATTGCACAGGAACACAAATTAAAACGGCATTTCCATCGCTATTCGAACCATTCATCGCATTTCTTGCCATTATCAAATCCAGTCTTGCAAATGTATCCAACTCGATTAACACATTTCGCAAAGCATTGACAACCATTCGTGTCATGTTTGCGGCTCTTGTAAAGAACACCATAGAAAAAATGGGGAATTCCTACGCAGCTGCACTTTTCCTACAAGAAAAAATGAAGAATATCGTGAAACGCCAAGCCGCGACGGTTGAAGTCATGCGTCAGTTTCTCACAGCATTCCCGTTCATCATGCAAAGTCTCATGTACGGTCCGATTCCGCGATTTGCAGTATGGTTGAGTCGCTATATGTGGGTTCTAATCAGTTCGATTGTTATCTGTATCTTGTGTAAAGTCGGCGGTCCCTTTGTCATGCCGTTCGCGTGTCCCGCATGTGCGATTTGTTTCACACCAACGAGTACAGTCGGTACGGGTTCCTATCGTAAATCAATACGCACTGTCGATATAGGAAATCATCTTGATAATGGAACACGTGTGACGGGTGTCATCTATTTCGGTCCGACGACCGTGTCCTCATCGAGTGCGCATCTGATTCAAAATATGCAAATGTTGTATCCGCTACACGACGGCATCGATGGAAAGTATGGACAACCGATGACCTTCTTGAATCCGTCCGATGCATTAACATTTCCACATTCAGCGAATCGCTCATCACAAACTTGGGTCACTGGGTCACATGCAATTTTCGATTCCACAGAAAATCGATGGACTCGAATGTCAGTATGGGCGAAACGTCGGAATATTAAACCAGTCATTGGATATGAACCGCTTATCTGTCTCATCACATCGAACCATACAATTCCTGTAGGCGAAAAACTTTGTGGCGACTATGATGAAGTATCGGATACAAAGGTATTACATGCGCTCTGCTATCAACGTCAGTGTATTCGAAATAACTATACGTGTTCGGATGATGAAATCGTCGATTATGTGACACGTGTAGAAAAACAACGACGCACACTACATTCTGGTATGACATACGAGCAATTCACGCGTTGGGTTGCCGAATATGACCCGGACTATACATTCCCTGCAAGACCTTCATTGGATACGATTCGTCGTTATTTCTATCAATATGATGCTCCACGTGGTATGAGTCGTCAGAAAAACATCCAGTTTCGTAGTCAATTGCGAGGTTTCCGTATTGACCATGACGATTGTATCAGTTGGTATCGCATTCACGGAGGTATCTTTGCAGGAAATACACTATTAAAATGTCCAAAGACCGGTCAGTGGTTGCGCGTATTCGAATTCAATGAAGCGGTCCGTCTCAACCCAGTGGTTCAGCAATTCACTTTCGATGCATCGTGGATAATCCATGTCTATACCTACAATGGCAACATCGAAATCGGATATGACACCGGTCATGGTACTGGTCATGGCACTGGTCATGGTACTGGACACGGCACCGTAATTGCAGATGCACAAGAAGTCACCGATGAAACATGGACATCCGGTGAATTATCAATACTATCCGATGTTGTAAACCTTCACGTGAAATAATTATACAATTATAAGGTATATATAACAAACAATGGCATCTACCGATACAACGACACCTCCACTGACTGTGAATGGCAATGCAGATATGCCAGTAGAAGATACCTACTTGTCTAAATTTATCGAAACCTTGAAAAAGACTTTCTTAATTGTCGGAGTCTTCTTCTCAACGGTTTATATCACCGATGCATTCCGTTCGATTGAAATGAAGATGTTCCACTATGCAATCTATGCAGTTCTTATTACCATTATGATTTCACTCATCGGCGTCGCAGATAAATACGTCTATTCGAATGTACTCATCGGTATCGGTCTCGCATACGGTCTTCTCGTTGTCGATAAACAGATTCTCATACGTTAAACAACAAGCGCGTTACGCACCGGAAAATTAAATATTGGTATATAAATATGTAGGAACCTACTATGCGTTTCCATAATCAAATGCAAAAGTATATTCGTAATACGCCGTCGTATTTACACATTGTTAAAAACTACTTCAATTATGCGATTATCGACCATATTGCCCACCGAAGTTTCGATTATGAACCGTTGATTCGTCGTTATGAAAAATGCGGATTCAAAGTCCAGGATGCGAAATATACATTTCCGTCGATTAACGTTGAAGGAACATGGTTGAAGCATGAAAAGAATAACAGCGTCTATCGCATATTCGTTAGTCAATATATGAAACCGACCGATTATGTTATCCAATCCTACAAGGATTATAAACGGGTACAGGTCGAAAATGATTATGTTGCATGGACGTTATTACACCGGTTCGATATTAACCATATCGCGATTGTCACGGATAACATTCATGACTTGGTATCGAAATTGAAAAAGGACACGGTTGTCCAATTAAATGACCCATCGGACCCTATTAAAATCAGTGCGGACGGTAAATTGTTACAAGCGAGTACGGTTGCCGATAAGATTGAATACCAGTTCCCAAACGGCGAAGTCGAGGAAGTTCCCTATGCATTTGTCGAATTTGTTCAACGTATCGATGGACGCGAAGGTTTTGAATCGGATAATGCACGACAAATTATGAAGAGTACCAATGCCAACGTAGGTATCGATAAAAATCGCTTTTAAAATAATCACAAAACATATCCATATTTGTTTGTGATGATTTATTGTTTCAATGGCATCTATTGTCTATAGATACGACAACGCTTACCAACAACTTGTAAATTTTGTTGTTGTTGATTGCGTTCGTTCCATTTCTTCCAACGACGAACCTCATCTTCGTCTTCACTATCGTCATCCATATCATCGTTCGCGTTGTCGGATTCATAATCTGCGTCTTCTAATATATCACTATCTGGTTCTTCGACTTCGACTTCAGATTCACAACCTTCTTCAACGACGTCGTCCATGTCATCTTCCATATCATTGTCCGATTCAGTCGCATCAGGGTCGTCGTCATTCGGATTCCAATCAGGGTCTTCATGGTCGTTGTCATCATCGTAGTCTTGTTTATTGTTATTAGTTCTATCGCGTTTTGTAAATGTATTTGCTAGAACTTCTGCGATGAATTTTGTATCATCCGAGAATAATGTGATGTCATCAATTGGTTCTTGTTCGACAACACGTGGTGTGTATTGATGGACATAATTTTCACTATGTCCTCCCTTTGCGGAAAAACTGCGGTCAATTGGACGACCACGAGTGAAACGATTATTTGAACCTGGTAAGAATTCAAGATTATCGTAGCGTGTCGGTGGGCGCGATACGCGTCCTGAACGAGTAACAGTTTCGCGTTGTTCTTGTGTTTTTGCGTCTGGTTGTTCGCGTACTTGATTACGTGTATGACGTGGCATTTTCTATCTTTTCTATTTGTTGAAATAAATTTCAATGATTAATGTTCTACAAACATAGTTACTCTTTAATGGGATTTTTGCTGAATTTATATTTATTGTATTACAATTTTGATAAACAATTGTCATCGACATACATCGTCATCTATCACTATCAATAATGGAAACCATGTTACCCGTCATCGAATTTCATCAATGGATACAATCCAAGGACAAGGAACTGGCATCCAAGATGAAATATAGTCGCCATCTATACATCGTTCCACGAGAATATGGTTACATTCTTATAAACGATTGGATACCACGTATCGATGAAATCCGTCGGATTAAAATAAAAACGGAAAAGATGAAAATCGTCTATGAAACGTCAGAAGGCACACGAAAGAAATATTCATACAAGGTATTGTTCGGAACAAGTTCCATCGCAAGTCATCGAATCGACAATAATATTTATGCTTCGCCGGAAACACGATGTCCGCAATGTTCCATTCGACGTGACTTGTCTAGGAATATCATAAGGTAATGCGGATGCGGATGTCATCTGACAATCCTTCGTAAAATATTTTTTATGTTTTACTAATGATTTATATTTCGAGTTCCATCAATGTATAGATAATCAATGCAAAGACGACGGAATGTAACAATAATCCTAACATCGTAGGACATCCATCAACTGCAACAGTCATTATCTTTCCTAACAAGGATTCGACGATGCGATATAAAAAAGGTGATGACACAATTGCAAATACAATTGCGGAAATGATTGCATAACGAATCTTTGACCGTGTATCATTACGGTAATGTTCGATACAACGTTGTTCAATACTTGATTGTTCTGCATGTGTCAATGAGTATTGACGTGACGATGGTTCAAGAGGAATTTCCATTGTTTGATTCATGGATGTATGACTATATGTCTATACCATTTATAGAGAAATTATGACACAATTATGGCGCACAATAATATAACGGTGGGACTTTTACAGACTGTCCTTTTTCATCCACACAGACCAATGTAAATCGATAGATGTCGAATGAACGTATGACAGTTCTTGTTGGAACATTACGTTTCATCCATGTTAGAATATTGGTCTTGAATTGTGCAGTTGTCCGTTCAACACTATCGACCTCTTTCTTGTATAAGATGCAATCGGTGCGGTCTTCATAGTATATTTCTTGTGGATAGACTTCATAGGTATCAATTATATAATCGACCAAGTTTCCAACAGTCACACATCCGTCACGATACTGTTCTACTTTCCAACGGAACCATTCATTAAATTGATAGGGATGTGTTTTTTGTTCCGTGTCACTTATGTAATGACGTGGTTCTTCTGGGCATACAATAGTCAGACGGGATTGACACGGATTGTTTTGTCCTGTGTATATTTCCATCCGATGAGACCGAGCAAACTGTTCCATGTATTGCGCATTCTGTGCCAAATATATCCAATTCATGAAACTAAATGCGGTCATCATTCGTTTCAATGCCATGCGTCGATTCGATATACATTCCGTGTTAGAGTAAGCAGGAACGGCAGTTTTCTTTGGCATCACGATATCTGCAAATATCCCGTTTGATACACGTTGGTGTTGGTCTGATTGGTCGGATTGGTTGCCGGTGCGGATGTCAGACAATACGACTCCCGGTTTGAGATAGTCATATATTAATTGCGTTAGTTGTGCATTTGGACGACTTGCATCTTGTGTGGTATCCAGGTTCCATACCCAATCCGCATGGCGAAATACGTACCCTTTATGTCCGTTTGTTTCATGGACTTGTGCTCGATTCATCAATGATACAGACGATGGATAACATTGTACAACTTCGTGTAACTGACGCAACGATTCTTGACGTAATAGGACATCACGCGTGCTTTCAGTCGCACCGACTGTTACATCTTTGTCACATAGTAAATAGACACGAGTCGTCTTGCCCTTTTCTGATATCGTGCATGTCCATTCGAGGTAGGATAGAAGGTCGCGGTATAAATAGTGCGAACGTGCATCGAACGATTGAATCCAATGCACCTTGTCTTTCAATAACATCTGTGTCTCACGTGGGAATATGAGACCGGTATCGTCCTTTCCTTTCGAACTATCAATCATCGTATCGGAATACAATGCAGAATAATCAAAGACATACGGGTATTCGTGTGATTCCGGATGACCTGATATAAACATCATGGATAGAATTGTTCCGAGAGGGAAACACTGTGCGTGAAACTTGTATTTATAGAAACGTGTGGGCAGGTCATAAATATTCCCATCCTTGTATTTCTTTACGGTTCTCAAATAATCGACATATAGGTCACAACCCTCTCTCGTAAGTACAATGTTGTTATGGGTAATATGATGCGCAACAGTATATCGGTTTTTCCACATATAACCATTTCGATAGATGGCAAAGAGGCCGTTTTGAAATAGATAATATAGGTTCGCCTGATTGGACGATGACAGTTGTTCCTCGATGCGTTTCTGTATAGACACGCTGACGACACTCGCATCGGTATAGACGAGTATCTTATTAATAATGTTTATCGACGGCGGGAATTCGGATGTAAATACGTCGATGACGGTGATTGGAATCGATGGAATGCGGTCCTGGAATGCGATTTTACACATTTGTGCAAGTGTGTGTCGCGTAGATGAATGGGATGGCGGGGTTGATGTGGTTCGATTACCCTGTTTCACACTGTAATCGACTTGTTCCGATTCGGGTTCAGTTTCGAGTATCGCACGGTCGTCCATCGGTAGTCCATTTCGGTCTACTAGTGCAACATGCCAACGCGCGATACGTGAGCGTTCGAGGACTGTGCATGGTCGCGGGTCATATAGGAATATGCGGGAATATGGAATTGACGACAGGTCATAGGAACAGAGTGTATCGATAATTTGGTGGGTCATCCAACTACAACCGATGAAATAGATATCCGGTTTTGGCATATCCGGCATCGACATCGGAATACAGATTGGACTACTAGCGCACAGAGGTTTTGTTTCAAATGACATTTTGCAAAGGTAGGTCGGTCGTTCTACGATTCATATAGTCTATTTCTTCTATATTCGAATTGCTATCAAAATTGTAAAATCGCGAGTTAAAGGTATTTAATTTAATCCCTATAAATAGCATAATACCCGTTTATATTTTCATGTCTCGTCCATTCGTCAGTTGTATATGTCCAACCTATAACCGTCGACGCTTCTTACCTTATTTGTTACGCATGTTTAATGCACAAGATTATCCGAAAGACAGACGTGAATTAATTATCGTCGATGATTCACCGGAAACAAACGAAGATATTATCAACCAATACAATGTCGATAAGAATATTCGTTATTACTATGTCCCGGAAAAGATGGAATTAGGTAAGAAACGTAATTATATTAATAAATTGGTCAAAGGTGAATACGTCGTCTGTTTCGACGATGATGACTACTATCCTCCTGAACGTATCTCTCACGCACTTAAGATATTACAAGGTTCGCGTAATAAACCATGTGACCAAATTGCGGGTTCTACTCGTATTGCTATTTACTACACTGCATTGGATGAAATCTACGAATTCGGTCCGTATGGTCCTCGTCATGGAACCAATGGAACATTTGCATATCATCGGGAATTTTTAAAGGACCACCATTATGAAGACGATGCAAAGATGGCAGAAGAAAAGTTTTTCTTGAAAAACTATAGTGCGCCATTAGTTCAATTAGACCCATACAAGTCAATCGTCTGTATTTCACATACCGCAAACACATTTGATAAACATAATGTGATTAAGAGTGGTCGCAAGACGGGTATGAAATTAAAAAATATCATCAAGGGAAAAGAAAATAATTACTTGATTGAATTCTACAAGCAATTACATGAAGAATCAAAGCATCTTGTTCGTTAGATGCACATTGGTCACCCGATGAGGTTTTACCAGTGGTAATATATAATATTTTGTGAGATACGGTCTCTGCGTTCTATGACAGTGTGATTGTTTGAGTCTTCAATAAGTCTGATATAGATATTACCTTTGTTACCATTAAGACTAATCTGACGATTCGCATAACGGGTCGCCGGATTTACGTTATTTACGTGCCATATCAGCATATTTGCGATGGTTTCTTCCAATGGATTTCCAATAATAATTGCGTGATTGGAAATTCCATTGCCTTTGAATATGTCGGCATGGGCATCCGCGTCCGCGGGAGTAGTCGCATCCGTTCTACAATGCGGACATCGATTGTTATTTCGAGTAGAACTCGTCCAACATGTGGAACATATCGCCTTCTTGCAACATTCGACTGGTGTATCGACGGATGTTGCGTAACATATGATACATGTATTTTCGATATGTGTATTTTCAGATTCCATTGTTGTGTATTTGGTCGTTGTTTCGAGATATATCGGACCATCTATAGGATGTGTTTCAAATCAAATTTTATAGAATTATAGAACAACAACGAATGCGACGATGGTCGTAATCCAGATGACGAGTGTGATAAGTTTGAGCGTTCCTTCTTTTACGACACACTTGCATCCATATATCTTTTCACCAGGTAAATCCCGACGACAACACGGACATTTCGAATTCCGTTCGCGCGTCTTTGCAATGCATTCCGCACATACCGGTTGTTTGCAACAAGTAATCGGTGTAGATACCGTATTTTCATAGCAGATGACGCACTGTTTCGAGGTTACGTCGTCGTTTCCATGTTGGGGGTGTATTTTATTCTTGCGTGTGAATAACCGCTTGATGCGTTTTAGAATTTTCATTTTGAGATAAGTTCGATAGGAATTGTCTTATTTCAAAATCAAAATCAAAATTGAGTTTTCCGTCGATTATGGTTGCGTGTATCCGAGGTCTTTGGTGATAACTTCTTCCGAGTATTTTTCTGGAGTATAGGAATGTTCAAAGGTCGAAGGAAGTGCATGGACATCCGAGGTAGTTCCCGTTTGTGACACGTAAGTTTCATTTTGATAAGATGTATATAACTTGTAGTTGTGATAGATTGCAACGGTCACACCGAATGCGAATGCGATGCGTTTGATAAACTTGTTGCATTGGGAACATTGACACATTCCTAAATAGATTAATAGAGGTGCAACAATGAAGATGTGAAATACATAGATGAGTTGTCGTTCTAACATGGATGATGGATGAATTATTTGTATATATTATACGTCCTGAAAAATAAAATTACCTTATGAACCTTACCACATTATTCCAATTAAAAACAACATGGGTCGTCATCGTTCATCTTCTCGTGATTACTCCGATATTTGCAAAGATTATATACGATGCGATGAAGTGTGAAACCGGGACACCACCGAAGGAACAATCGCAATTATCTTGGAACGAAATCGGACTCGTCGTCTTAATGGTTGGTGTCGCGTATCATCTATATACCGCGATTGAACTTTTGTCACTATAATCCTATCCTATTCTTTTTTCCAATTGTATTTTTGGATAAGCGAATTACTGATTTGATAGAAATTCGTCTTTGCCATGCGGTATTGGTCGCACGTTGCCTTGTCTTCTTCCTTTATTTCGTCTCCCATACATAATTGGTCAAGTGCGGAATCGGTTTTCAACATGACATTCTTCTTTTTGAGGTCAGTCAATTGTTTTGTATAAGTCTTCTTGATATACCAATAGACAAATGCAGAAATCAGAATAGTCAATACTATCGTATGGAAACTGATGATATCTTCCGATGCCATACCGAGCAGGAGCGATACAAATCCGATTGCGACGATGAAACCCATCGCGGTTTCTGGTTCGAGGGATACGACGAAATCATAGACTTTGAGTAACATGGATAGGACATTATCGGATTCTGGAACTGTCGTTACCGATGTAGTTATCGGTGTCGTTTTCTGCGTCGTAGGAGTAGATGCTGATGACATTTATTTTATTATAATCGTATGTTTTTTATAAGATTTCTTTCGAAACTATAAAAGATATATTATGTCAAACGGTCGAAACATCGTCCAATTGATGGTGGATGTTTGATAGTTGTATAGAAATTGTTTTCATATCATCTGATTATTATGGTATACAACATCCGTATGTTCTTTTGTAAGCATATTAACCAGAATCACAGGTTTATTCAAGATACGTTTTGATGGATGAGATGGTTTAATTATTTTTTGATTCATTATCTGAAATCGACGACGAGTCTGTTCCTGTGTCAGATGATGTGGTTTCGTTGGAGGAACTTTCGGAGATTTTCTGGGATTCTTCCACCGTTTCTGATGAAGATTGGGTAGAGTTTCCGGAAGAGTCTCCAGTCGGGTTTCCGGAAGAGTCTCCGCACATAACAATTCCGTAGTTAATTCCGGTGTTAATACCCAAATTAATTCCTGTATTAATCCCTGAATTGACTCCGACGTTGATACCTGCATTAACTCCTGCGTTGATTCCAAGTCCGAATCCTTCATTTCCTGAACAATCGCACCCACATGCGTCGGTACAATCGACTGGAAATATATTATTCATAATGGTGAATGAACGGTTGCCATTTCCTTGACTATTTCCATTGCCATTTCCTTGGTTACTTTCGTTACCATTTCCTTGACCATTTCCATTGCCATTTCCTTGACTACTTCCATTGCCATTTCCTTGACTACTTCCATTGCCATTTCCTTGGTTACTTTCGTTACCATTTCCTTGACCATTTCCATTGCCATTTCCTTGACCAGAACCAGCAGTTCCCCCATTTCCACCAGCACCTCCATTGTCACCTACACCTCCGTTTCCACCTACATTATCGATACCGACATCTTCATCTAAATCAGAATCAGTATCGGTATCGGTATCGGTATCTTCACCAGGAGGTCCCGGTGGTCCTGGAGGACCAGGTGGTCCTGGTGGTCCCGGAGGTCCTTGTTCGCCATCTTCGCCATCTTCACCCGGTGGTCCAGGAGTTCCAGGCCTTCCGGGAGAACCAGGTCTTCCAGGGGGTCCTTGTTCGCCATCTTCTCCGTCTTCACCAGGAGGTCCCGGAGGACCAGGAGGACCGGGTGGACCGGGTGGACCAGGAGGACCGATATTATCAGACGGATCTATCGGTATTGGAAAAAAGAATGGATAGTATCCAGGATAAACGATCTGTGATATATTTACATTGTTGCCATCAAATAAACTTTGTTCTCCGTATGGCATTCATCTACCACCTTGTGGTCCTTGTCCTGCAGCAACACCGAATGGTGGTCCTGGTGGGAATGGACCTGGGAATGGACCTGGACCGAAGAATGGTGGGAATTGTGGATAAACAGTTTGTGATACACGAACATTTACATCATCATCACCATCCCAGTCACCTCCCCAGCGTCTATGACGACGATGGTGATGACCATGGTGACCGTGATGATAATAATCACCGTGGTCATGGCAATGTTTGTAAATCAATTCTTTGGTTTCTGATTTACGTAATTGGTCGCGTAAGCGGTCCATTTCATTCTTTGCAAGAGTATCTTTGATATCAGATGCATTCATTGTAGCTTGTTTTGCTAAATCTTCCTTGTTCTTTAATGCTTCGATTTGTAATAAACCGTAGTTGTCACTTGCTTGTTTTTGAACGTTTGCTAATCCTTGTAATGTTGCAGCAAAGTTTGAACCAATTTGGGATGCTAATGCACTACTTAAGCGTTCTGCTTGAGAACCTAATGCAGAACCAATACGTTCATTTTGCGAACTTAATGCATTTGCAATACGTTCAGATTGGGTCGATGAAGCATTTGCAATACGTTCAGCTTGCATTAATTGTTCGTTTGCTAAACGTTCGTTTTGCATTTGAATCGCATTTTGTACCTTATCGACTGAATCGATAGTTTGTCCATAAATACGTTCTGCTTGGGATGAAGCTGCACCACCGATACGTTCAGTAGCAAGTATATTGCTTTCACCTTGACGTTGGACTTCACCATAGACTTTATCAGTGGTTGTTCTGATATTGTCGACAATTAAGTCAGTTGAACGTAAACCACGAGTTTCACCTGCATAAGCAATACGTTCTTGTGAAGCCATGATGTCAGTGGTTTGTTTGTTTTGAGATTTAACGAGTTCATCCGTTAATCTCTGTAATTGTTGCGATAACATCGCATAGTCAGTTGTAGAAGCGGTCGCCATTGGGAGGGAATCTATCTCTATACTTTTAACGCGGAATTTAATTTAGGGGTTTTAAAATTCGCGAATTTTAATTATCAGTGCGAAAGTTGCATGTATGTTAAACAATTGATATATGTTAAACAATGTCTCGAGCGAATGACACGAATGTTTAAAAAAATCGCAGAAGTGACAAAAACTTTTCCGGAAAACTTTTCATGATGTGAATTTAAAATTCTCGAAATTTAATTCACACAGACTTCTAGAAATTTATTTCACGGGAAATTATTTCCGGAAAATTTAATATCATTGAATTTAAAATTCTCGAAATTTAATTCACACAGACTTCGAGGATTTTCTGGAAAAAGTTTTTGACAATTCTGATGAGACGAATTCGGACTTAATTACTATACGCAAGACCGCCCATACCCGACATAATACGCAACACATTGTAATTCACTGCAAATACACGATATTCATAGTCATAGTGTGCGTTCGCATTGTTAATCGACGATGCATATGGATTGACAGTCAAATGAAGAACGGCATTATCAATACGCGAGAAATTACAGGTTCCTGATGGTTGATGTTCGTCCAGGCGAAGACCGAAATTATACATGTAGAAATGACCACCGTATAACTTGTGTGAATCATGATACATCGATAACGCGGAACTTTGTGCCCCGATGAAGAGATTTGGTTGAACGACGCGGTAATAAGTTCCGTCGCGTTCCATTGCGCGGTCCGCACCATTCATGCGTATCGTTGCTCTTTTCACAATGTCACTATTTAGATGATGTTCCGCATGTTCTTCCGTGGTATTACCGCCGATTGCCGTGTAATCATACAATTGACCCAAGAAATACTTGTTGTTATAGGTCGATGAACCACTGATATCTGCGTCATCTTGTGCAGTATAATTCGCCTTTTGAGCTCTCCAAATCAATGCTTTACATGGATGATTGAAATAGAGAGGAAGTGTGATAATTGAACCGGAATCACCGATGGTCTGTCCCGTTTGGACTTGTTCGATAAGATATTCGTGTGATACTTGAGCGAAACGACGGCGTTCATCGGTATCGATAAAGACATAATCCGCAAAGACGCGACATTGTAAAATCGCATCGATATAGTTCGTCTTTGTGTATGCACCGGTATCGTAATTGAAGTTGTCAATGGAGACCACATTCGACGTGCGTTGTGTTGCCGTATTGACCTTCGATTTACTATTGAGTTCGATGTTGAGTTTGACTTCGTGATATTGCAATGCAATCAATGGAAGATAGAGACCTGGGTTGCGATTGAACCAGAATTGTAATGGAATGTAGAGTTTCGCTGTCTTATCGTATCCACTATCTTGGACGGACGAGTGGAGAGACGTATTAATCATCGACAATAATTGTTGGTATTTTTCTTGTGTATAAGTGAGTTGTGTCCAGATATCGAGCCATTCTCCATAATGACGGTCAATCAATTGTCCGCCGATTTCGATTTCAACATTGTCGATTAATTGGAATCCCCAACGAATCAAATGGTCTTTTAAGCGTTCTTCTGCTTTGGTTACAGAGGAAATCACTCCTGCATAGATGAAGAGCGAACCCGCAAAGACGGTTGGTTGCATCACACTATGTGCTATATTACCACCCGCTGGATTCATAGTATGATAATGTGTATCACTCGCAATCGTATGTGAATGGTCGCCATCAGATGCAATCGTATGTGAATGATTACCTGCATCGTCCGCAACATCGGTCGTCGTTAAACTAACTGCTGGACTGACGGAAGTTGCTCCCCAACCTGCCGTTCCAGTCGAACCACCGTGATTATGTATACCTGCATTTCCAGTACTACCAGTATGGTTGTGTGTGTATTCACTTGTTCGATTATTGGTTGCAACTTGGTCACCTGAAGCAACACCGTGGTTATGACTTGGCATTTCTGCAATCGTTAATCCGTGGGTTTCTGCACCGCTTTGTTCTCCCATCGTTCGTGGATATAAGAAATGACGGATAGTCGATGTTCCACTTCCCGTTCCGGTTATATTGACAGCGGTGTTGTTGGTTGCCGTATATTGAACTGCATTTGCGAATGAGGTTGCAACTTTAATCGTCGTTGAATCAATACGGATAATGTAATATGGTGTTAATGTTGATAATCCGCCTGGAGCGACGGTTTCAAATTGGAATAACATACCTGTTTTCCATTTATCGTCATTTTGTGAGACGGTAATAGTATCTGCTCCTACATTCACAGTAGAACCCGATAAGACGACTTGTTCCCATACATTGCCACGTGTTCCAAATGCGGAATTCGATGATGCGTCTGTAGCTGCGATGACTTTACCGCGCATATCTGGAAGACGGAATTGATTTCCACTTCCGCCGAAACTATAACCAATTTTCGCAAATAAACGGGAATATTGACGCTTATCTAATAAACGTCCGTCACATAATAACCAACCATGGAAGTCGCTTGTTTTCGCACTCCATTTATAGTCTCCGATTGCATCACTGTCGCCATAGAGACCTTCCATATTGAGACCGACATCGACTTCTAACGTCATCGGACCGACTAAATCACCACTACGTGTGATATTGACAGTGAATTTTGTGCCGAAATCGACGTTACCATTGTAACTTTGTTCGATGGATTCCATTGCAAAGTTCGTATGACGACGATAGACTACTTTAAAGAAAGTAATTTGCGGATTACCCGTTAAGTAAATGTCTTGTGCTCCATAAGCAACAAGTTGAATTAATCCGCCTCCCATTTTTAATTTCTATACTATACCGTTGGTTTTTCTTTTTGGTAAATAAAATTCTCAATAGAAATACATCGTGTGTATCTATTGAGGATGTTACGACTATGATGCCTTATTCGGTTCATTGAACCATTCACGATATTTGTCCGCATCGTACACTTTAAGACGAAGGAACTGATTGGTTGTGTAATAGGAAACAAGAATATCCGCAAGTGTCCGTATTAACATGAAATCGACCTGTACGAACATGGCAAATAACCCGAACATGCTCACTATATTGCCGTATAGATAATAGGTCTGGCAAATCCACATACATGCAGACTTTGAATACGGCAAATACTTGTTCTTATGGTCTTGTATTGTGTTCTGTATCCAAGGCCACATACTTTCAGATACGAAGATATTGATAAACGTATTACAAAATTGGAAAACAGCAATGACGGACCAGCGACTCCAATTGTCAATTGCGATGGACATGAATTTCGCATCCGGAGACGGTCCGAAATGCATAAAGGATGAGTCGCCGATACCGACATACGCGAACAACCCGAGTAGAATCGCGAGCCATATATACAGAGCACCTACGGCCTTGCGTTGGTCATGGAAGAGTGTCGATGCAACATTCGAACAACAACTGCGACGTCCTGATTCCGATTCCTCTGAATCTTCTATGGAATTCGATGATGTCGCGTTGTTTGTATCGTTAATGGATGATTCTAGTAATACGTCGTTGAATGAACGACTCTGATTTTTACGGTCATTTTCTATGTCTGAATTATTAATTGATATGTATTCCGTCGCGTCCATGATGAATGATGATTAATGATGGTTAATAGGGTATGAGTATAACCAATACGAAATTACTTTCTAAATAGTTTGCATCGTGATATATTTTTTCTTTTTTTATAATATATCGTCTGACAAAGTCTCAACAATGAAAGAATTATTCCAAAGTGCAGCTTACGCGGCTTTAAGTCGTAATGAATACTTCGGTGGTGCTCGTGGCGCAACCATGTCAAACGCAAGTACTGCAGAAATGTTATCACAATTCATCGCATTCGTCCTTGTCTTATTATTATTATTGTTATTCGGTAAATTCTTATGGAACGAATTTATGGTCAAATATGTCACCATCTTAAAACCTATCCCATCCGTCATTGATTTATTAGCAATCTCAATGTTATTACGTTTATTCTTATAAGCGTCTTCTTACGTCGATAACCAATATAACTACACCAGTGTTTATATTGACTATCTGGATTAACTCGGAGCGATTCTCACGGAGATTGCCTCGGAGGATTTGGTAATAGTAAATCAACGTGTCCCTCTCGATAGGATACGAGTTGATAACTTAATGCGGAAATCGTTACTTTCACACACGTTTTAATAGGGTGAAGGCAATCATCACATTCGTCATCGTTGTCATCTCCATTTTCCTTTTCATTCACACTAACACCCTTATATCCGCCACAATCACATTCACACATGTGATACTCGGGCACCCAGTAGATACCGGGGACACGATGAATAACCAATCGCACACATCGGATATGAGAAAAATTCACCGATGCATCCGGGTCATTGAATTCATTCGAAAAAGGTATGATTACCGTATCGAGTTCGTCGTCGTCATCTTCACTCACGGTCTTGTAGTGTTCGAACATTTCCACGGGTCCTTCCACATAGACACGTCCATTGAAGAACAATCCAATATACGTAACCGATTCCATATCGATATCGTGAATGTGTATGGACCGCATCGGATTGCAAAATGACAAGTCTATCTCATTGATTCCCGGGTGTAATTCAACCTCTTCACTATATTGGTATTGATAGGTCAATTGACAACCAATATACATATTGTCCGCACAATACGTATAATAACAAGAACCGTATAATTGGATGTCGCACGGGAATACTCCTTCTACACATTCGATAATTAATACGATTTCATCGGAATAGATGCGACTAATCGGAAGTAGGTTACGGCGATGGAGTGTTGCAATATAGAGTGGGATATTCGTCTGATAGGGATTATACGATACCTTTGAATTGATGATATCGGGATACATTCCAACGTCCAATACATCAACGACGCACCCGCCGATTTCTAACGTAACCGTCTCAATGAGGTCCGATGGACTTTTATCTTCCTCACGACGACATTCGCAATGGTCTCCTTTGGATTTACACTTACCTATCCATAATTTATGTTTCACCGCGATTGATAAATTACCAATGTAATCATAGTCGATACACGGATTCCGATAGTAATCACTTGTGTATGTCGGCATTACCTCCGAATATGTAATCGGACCATTTAGCGATATACGATAGCTCACTTTATCCCCGGATATGGTTTTACACGTATGTGTATAGAGTTGTCGATAAACACGCTGATATTTTCCTATGAAATACTTACGCGGGTCATCAACATAACGGCATCTATCTAAAATTGCGTCTTCGATGCCTTTATGAATCAATGCAATCCGGGGTCCAGAACATTTCATATCGCGTTTATTTTCCAAAAAAATAATATTTGTATATAATTACATAATTTTCTCGAAAATTATTTTCTCGAATTATAATATAGTATTCAAGATGTCTGATTCATCTAATAATTCACCTTCCAACTCTCGCCCAAGCACTCCTGATTCGTCAAGTTGCGATTTGTCAAATACCGATTTATCAAACACCGACTTGTCCAACTGTGGTTGTGACATTAGTGGTTACGATATTAGTGGCTACGACCTATCCGATTGCGGTTGCGACATTAGCGGTTACGACCTATCCGGTGTCCTCGACGGTTCCGCTGTTGTCGTCCTCGACCAATCCGGTAATACACTTGTCATCGATTATCTTACATTAGACGTATCGAGCGTCATCGGACTCGCAACTGTCACTTATCAACAAGGTATGACTGCAAGTGGTGACGAAGTGACCTACGCAACCATGGTAACCAATGAGTTGGACCCAAGTGCTGATGTGATTATCACTGAAAACCTCGTATCCATCGTCGATGATGATATGGAAATCGACGCATCTCGTAATGCAATTCTCAATGAAATACGATTGTATGCAGCCGAAATACAATGTGAAGACTTCCATGGTAAAGGAACAATCGACGACTATAAGGAACTGTTTATAGCCGCTTCGAAGATAACGACGGATATCAAGCAAATCCAGCTCGATGTCGATGTCCAAGGTTTCCAGGATTTCGCAGACGCAGCCGATGAATTGAGTAAATTATTTACGTCTTTTATTCTCAAACTAGAAAACATTAATATCGTCGATGATTCCTATTTCTTATCCGTTGTACTTGACAGTATGAAACGTATTGCGAATCTATCAAAGACGTTCGAACAATTCAAAAAGACTATTTTACTTACAACGAAGATTCACATTCCAAAATCTACACAAGAAACACGTGTTGTTCTCGAACAAGCATTATGTCAAATCAATTGTGCGATGAACTATGTCAATAACTTTGCATCTCCTATTTCAGGTGGATTACCAGGTAGTGAATTGGATGATGAAGATAAACAAACGATTCAAACTGCAGTCAATACGATTAACAGTTGGTCTGCATTATCGGACCAGGGTGTCAGTATTGCAATGCGTGAAAATCCAGATATCCGTTGTATTACCCAAATGTCTAACCAGGTTAAAGCGAAATCGTTGCAATTACGCGATGTGACGAATCTATTAAAGACAAAGATGGCATCGTATAACTTCCGCGTATAATCTCATACGTGCTTACTATATAAATTTGATAAGTATTCACTTTTCGGTTAGGTTAGTTAATATTTATGAACTGAAAATATAAATCGATATGACATCGGAATATTCAAATAAAACAAAGGACCAACTTATCGCGATTTGTAAAGAAAAAAACATACGAGGTTATAGTGGTAAGAAAAAGGAAGAAATATACAAACTACTCTTAGATAATACGATTACGACTAATCAAGTTGCTATACCAATCGCATCGCAGACATCATCTGCAGTATCGTCTGTATCATATACACAGTCTATAAACAATGGAAAATTAAAAATGATTGACCTATTCGCTGGAACTGGTGCTTTTACACTTGCATTCAGTCAGACTAACAATGTCGAAGTGGTATTCGGAAATGATATGGTGGAACATTCAAAGAAGATATATGACGAAAACTTTAATCATCGTCTTACATTGAAAGACCTAAATGATATAAAGGTCGAAGAAATACCACCACATGATATATTAACAGGCGGATTTCCGTGCCAACCATTTAGTATCGCTGGATACCAAAAAGGATTTGATGACGAACGTTCAAACGTGTTCTGGAAAATTCTATCCATTATTGACTATCATCACCCAAAATGTGTTATATTAGAAAACGTAAAAAACCTCCTTTCACACGACGAAAATAATACATTTAAAACGATAAAGGAAAACCTAGAACAACGCGGCTACCATATATGTTACAAAATTTTAAATACGGCAGAAATAACAGGAATTCCACACCATCGCGAACGTATCTATATCGTATGTATTCAATCAAAAGATATATACGACCAATTTAATTTAGATTTTCCAACAATAGAAAAACGAAAGATTACCGATTTTCTTGAACGCAACGTTCCTTCCAAATACTATTATACCGAGCAATCAAGTACGTGGGACTTGGTTAAAGCAAGTGTTGTAAAGAAAGAAACAGTATATCAATACAGACGTGTGTATGTTCGTGAAAATAAAAGTAATGAATGTCCTACATTGACTGCTAATATGGGAAGTGGGGGACACAATGTTCCGCTTGTATTGGACGATATCGGTATTCGTAAATTAACACCGCGTGAATGTTTTAACTTTCAAGGTTTTCCATCGTCGTATCGACTACCGCAATTATCTGATGCAAATCTATATAAACTTGCTGGTAATGCGGTGTCCTTTCCAGTCGTCAGATTGATTGCAGACCGAATTGTTCCATTATTACTTAATCAATAAATCAATGAAATATATCGTCGAAACGTCCATTATATTTTTTATCGCAAAATTGTGATAGTTGATTATGTAATTCGACCCAAGTCAAACGAGGTCTTCTTCCTTGTTTGCATTGGTCTTCAAATGTTTGTTTTTTATTTACTTTTATAGACTTCCATTCTTTCGATGTTCGTGATAATGGAACTCTATATAATACGAATTCATCATTTAACCAATTTCGAGCATCAAGAAAGTAAATTACATTCCAATCAGACGATGGCGTAAAAGAACACGGACCATCACTTGTAAAACATTTACATTCGATTTTACCTTCTTTACTCGATATCAGGTCGCCTTTCTTACAATCCCATGAGCATGACGTATCGCCAAGTTTATAAAGTATAAATTTCACTATGTTCTCACTAATATCTTCCGGAATAGATGGTAATCTTATTTTAATACATAACTCACTTGACGATTTTATTCGTCCAACTACGTAATCCTTGTGTAATCTATATTGCGTTTTTAAAACTTCGGGTCCGTAACTATCTATGCATACGATACTCTTGTCGATTGGTTCTTTTACTTCAGTATGTGATGTTTTGGTATTTGTATGTGTATTCGCGTCGTTTGTACATGTTCGCTTGTTATGTCCGATTAATCCACAATTCGAGCACTTCATTTTATTAGTTTTCTATACCGATGATACACGTGACAAATATTTCATCAAATTTACCTCATTAAAACATATCTTTGGTCCCACCATTGTATGGTTTTGCGAATCGTTCTTCAATAAGAATCGTATTGTAACTTTTAGCGGATTCCAATGCATTCGCATCGAAATTCGCGTCATACAATGTTACCAATAAACGACCATACTTGTCAAAATCGCCACATGAAACACGAACCAATTTCGTATTCTCGTTGATAATCGCCTTGATATCCTTTTTTGACGTATCGACTGTATTCATATCTACACGGCAATTCGTCGATAGTTGAATAAGACGATGTCGGCATCGTTTAGCAGCGGCGATTTCTTCGTCGCGGTTCGGTTTCGACATGGGAGGTTTTATTTCTGGCGTATCGAGACCGACTAATCGACAAGTGAATTTAGTCATTCGGTTATCGAGAAACATCACAATTTTACACGTATCGCCATCATAGATATCGACAACTTTTCCTATGAATTCACGTCCTTTCAATGTGAAATCGGGTAAGTCCGCGTCTTTTATGGTCGATAGTAAGATATTATTTGGAGGTTGGTCCATCATGGATATGGATATGGATATCGTTACGAACGAGTCGAATATATAATATAGAACGATTCTATATTGTAGATTCATGGGGAATAGATGGATGGATGGATGGATTAGAAATCCGCATCAAAGTCAATCGTATCGCTCGATTCGGTTGAACCATCGACCTTGACCGAAGCAAGTGAATATTCACTAACACGTTTTTCAAAGAAATTCGTCTTACCTTCCATCGATATCAATTGCATAAAATCAAATGGATTTTCACTCTTGTAGTATTTTGGATATCCTAGTTGGACGATTAATCTGTCTGCGACGTATTCGATATATTGACTCATGAGGTCCGCGTTCATACCAATCATCTTACATGGGATTGATTCATTGATGAATTCTTTTTCAATCACAACCGCGTCCTTTATGATTTCGTAAATACGTTCTACAGGAAGTCGATAACGCATCATATTGTATAATAGAATCGCAAAGTCAGTATGCATACCTTCATCGCGACTGATTAATTCGTTACTAAATGTCAGTCCCGGCATTAAACCGCGTTTCTTTAACCAGTAAATCGCACAGAATGAACCGGAAAAGAAAACACCTTCGACTGTCGCAAAGGCAACTAGACGTTCATAGAATGATGAGGTTTCCGGATTCATCCATTTCAATGCCCATTCGGCTTTCTTTTGAATACTTGGAATATGTTGAATTGCATGGAATAAGGTGTCCTTTTCACGAGGGTCATCGACATATTTATCAATTAATAGTGAATAGACTTCGGAATGGATATTTTCAATGGCTGCTTGGAATGCATACATACAACGCGCTTCTGGGACTTGCACTTCATTACAAAAGTTTTGAACGAGATTTTCGAGAACAATACCGTCAGAACCCGCGAAGAAGGCAATGATATTCTTAATGAAAAAGCGTTCGTTATCGTTCATCTTATTGTCCCAATCGGTGCGGTCTTTGGAAAAATCGATTTCTTCTGCGGTCCAGAAACTCGCTTCTGCCTTTTTGTATGCCTTCCATATTTCAGGATATTGAATCGGGAAAAGGACAAAGCGGTTCTTATTTTCGACCAATAACGGTTCTTCTTTTTCAAACGCGGTATGAATTTGTGAGGATGATGATACGATAGATGTCGGTGATGCATCGTCTGTGTTATTACTATGACTTGTCTGTTCAGAATGTCTCATTGGGGATAATGAAAATATAGAATCGGAATATTGTAACTTATCTTTAGAAAACATTTGTTAAATTCCTGGAATTTATAATTGTCGTAATCATAATGGGCCCGAATTCTTTAATTCCGTTTGCATTGATAGTTCGAGGCAAGATGATTCTGACGGATGTTCTTGATAATGTAGTAATAATTTCGTATGGGTCCTCGATATATTATGTGATTCTACATGTTCTACTGTCGCTAAAAATGGATTATATGGATTATACTAAAATATAACATTACACTTAAAATACTGATATAAAGATATGTCCTTTTCTATTAAATAGAACATAATAGTTCCCGGATAATGATGTATATCCGATAATCGATTGTAATCTCACTGTAGATTATTAATTGGAAAATGGTTTAATCTATTTAATCCATTTTTGACATCTGCGTATATATGTGTAGATATGTGTAGGTAACGACAAGGGCGGAATTAGACCTTTAAAATTATATTCCATAGAGATAGTAAGTCACGGAGATGTCCAAACAGGGTAATAAAAGTAATCCATATAGTATTAAGTTTGTATTCGACCTCGACATGACACTGTATGGAAAAGGTGATTTCAAGGATGTCGCAAATAAAAAACTCTATTATGATTCATTCAAACCCAAGTATTTCCTCCATTCGATTCTATCAATGTCACCTTATCAAAAATGTATTCTCACCAATGGAACGAAGGACCATGCAACCGAAGTCATTCGTCGAATCGGCCTTTCTCAAGTATTCCCAAAGAATGCCGTATTCAGTATCGATATGGCACCGTCGCGCGTTATGAAACCGGACCATCTTATGTATCATCTCGCAACAAAGCACTTTGATATACAACCGTCCGATACGGTGTTCTATTTCGAAGACCTCAAGGAAAATCTCCAACCCGTTAAATTACTCTATTCCAATTGGAAGACCATCTGGATATGTCCCGAAAAAGATTTGATTCGTTCGATACCGTCTTATGTCGATATGACATTCGTAACCATCGAATCCGCACTCTTACATATCTACTCTATCTTGCGCACCAATAAACGGACGATGACGGTTCCAATTATTCCAATACCTTCCGATACAACACCGTCGATTTCGCGTATCACACGGGTCTCGACGGCACCGACGAGGACATCGAAAGACGCGGACGAAATGAAAAAATCTTTAAAGAAATAGTGTGGAATGATATTTACAATTGAGAAACAATGGCAAATTATTGTTTTGACTTATGTATCGACAACGAAGTTCGTCATTTCTATGATGAAAAGAAAAACTACGCGACTGATGCAGGTTTCGACCTCTACGTTCCAGAAGATATAACCTTCAAATACGGCGAAATGAAAATCGTCGATTTACGATTAAAGGTCCGTTGTCGTCGTGTCAATTCGGATACAGGAAACGCAACCATCAGTTACTACATGTATCCGCGCTCATCGATATCGAAGACTCCCCTCATGTTAGCAAACTCCGTCGGGATTATCGACAAGGACTATCGTGGTAATATAAAAGCCGCATTGCGCCACGTCGGTTCCGAAGATGTCGGTGAATATACACTTGAAAAAGGCACTCGTATCGTCCAACTCACTATTCCAACTTTGGAACCTTATGTCATCGCGTATGTCGATAGTCTCGATGAAACTGCGCGTGGTGAAGGCGGTTTCGGTTCAACTGGAAGATAAGCGGTCAATAATTGAATAAATATTCTACACGTCGGATATCTTCTACGTGTATAATAAGAAACGTCGTGACGTCATAGACAACATGTCAGGCAAACCTGTAACTTTTACGGAATTAGAACAAAAATTTATCGAATATGAACGAAGTGAATGTGATGGAGGGCGTGTTCTACGCGGCTATTTTGGCGGTTTCTCCAAAGAAACCGCATTCCCTGGTCGATGTAATGCAGCTCGCGAATACGTTAAAAGTCTCCTTGAATTCATCAAAGAAACAAAGGATACGACGGAAAAGAGTGTTGAATCCGACAAAGAACGTCTGATTCGGCGTATTCAAAACGAAGAACACAAACAGATTTATCCGCTTTTGAACCATGACTACGACTATGCCACTAGTGTGAAAAAGATGTATAACCCATATACGCTGAATATCACCAATCAACCGACGATGGGTGGCCTCGAAGGTGGTATCAAAGGAAGTCGGAAGTTCCTCGATGCGATGATTACCGACCGTTTTCCACACGCGAATGCAGTGGCCGGAATAACTGATGTCTATACGGAGAATGCACGTAAGAATAAAATCGTCGAACTCACGCGCAAAGAAGATGCGAAGTTACCGTACCCGTCCTTTCGAAAAGATTATCCCGAATGTATGTATCCGACGAAAGGCGAATATTCGTCTTCCTATTTCGCACGAGTAGGCAAATGTCCCACCAAGATAAAAGACAAAGATGTATGTATCAAAAAAGGATATGAATGGATCGATGAAGAGAAACCACCTGTGGAAATCAACCAGTTTCTTCAAGTCAAGTCGAACGAGGAAATCACCGGCGAAAACGCACCGGCATCGGATGCAACCCCACCGCCACCTCCTCCACCGAAAGGGACTTGTTTCAAACCGCGATTTATATACGTGAATAACCGCGCAGACGGTGTCGGAACCATGAACGGCATCGTTCCGAGTAGTTTAAGCGATATTCGCGCAATCGCTCCGGACCGCCTAATGACCGTCATGCAAGGTTATACCGTTGCAGGAAGTGGTCTATTACCATGTACAGAAGAATTCACCTCTGGAAATGTGAATGTAGGTATTAACGAAGTCACACCACCGACACCTTCGCGAATGTCCTTTCTATTGGGACTACTCGCAGTTGCGGTTGTCGTTCGCGTTGCCGTTCATGGTGTCGTTCGCGGTCAGACCTAATCACTCGATACGTTGAAAATATTAGTCAATAGATTGAGTGTATCGAGGAAGATTCCGAGACTCGAATGGATGTAATTCGGTTTATTCGATGTCATATTACATCGTATCGCATCGACACGTATTTCATTCGTGTCGTATATAAGGAATAATGTAAATAGGACGATTGCAACGTAACTGATGACCTTGGATATCTTACGTGAATCTTCATAGGATATTGTACCCGTTGCACGTAATATAATTTCAACGAGACCTGCGATAATAAGCGCGATTAAGACACCCATCATATACCCTGCCATCTTTCCATTAATCATATTTGGAAACATGATGGATACGATGGTGAATACGATGAGAATACCGACGACGGTCATCATACTACTATAGAACAGGTTGCGGTCCAAAATGAACATGTAATATAATAACACACCGATAACAATCGTCCATGCCAAGAAGAAGATATGACTCCATACGATTGACTCCCGCGACCATATCATCGCAATCAATAGAACAATCGACAACAGTGCGAATCCGATACGCACACCCGAATTCCACAATGGCATCGATGATAATGGCGCACCTTTTACCGTGAATTGTCTATCTAACGCATGGACGGTTAATAATGCGAGACCCCATGTCAATAAGAAATAGAGGTAGGTATTGGCAATATAATTGGAGCAATGAAATGAGAACGATGGGGTGTAAGTGAATGAATTCGCAAAGATTGCGATGATAATCAATCCAACAATGATGATATGGACGACCATTGCGTGGATTGGTAAAGGGTCATTTGCCATTTTAAGTGAATCCATGTTTGCGATGAGGAAAATATAGTATAGTCATAGAATTTATTACTCACATCGTGGTAAAACATGCACGTCGGTGGTGCCGGGCGCAGAATATTACATAATATATTTTATCGTTATACATTATGTAATTGTAATCACATACAGGATAGAAAATGAGTTATGTAACAGTCAATGGTGTGATTGTCGATTTAAGTAGAGCGAGTTACGGTGGCGATTCGCGTGATGTATCTTCACAACTATCCAGTGACGTTGTCGAAATATTTTCAACCGCGGGTGCGTTTGCAGCCCTCAAGGTCGATGGTTCCGTCGTCACATGGGGTGGCGTCGAAGGTCTGATTGCAAATGACCAGTGGTTCCGCGACCTATGCAATAATGTAACCATGTCAGAACCCGGGGTCAATGTCGGTATCGGTCGGACGAGTCCCATCGCGACACTCGAAGTCAGCGGAACGACCCTCTTCGGTCTGCGCGATTCGGATATCGAACCATCGAACCTCTTATTTTACGGCATCGATACTTATGGACGCAATAGTGGGATTGTCGGGGATTTACGTCGGTCCATCGTCGATATAAAAACCGAAGCGACATTTAGTGCCGTTTTATACAAAGACGGAAGTGTGCGCATCCATACCACGAGTGGTGCAATACCGGAACTTGCCGGTGTTGCGAGTTTATCTTCGATTGTCCAAATCGAAACGACGCCGTTGCAAATCTACGCAAGAAACCAGGGCGGAACCGTATATGCCTATTCCGCGAATACTACGGTGTCCAATCCGAATTATGACCCGAATGGTGCCGTTTCCATCCATAATATGGCACAAATTTCCGATGTCGCATCGGGTTCATTTTCGATTATCGCAGGTGGCAGTCTCCGAACATTCACGTTCTCGGTTGGGGTCACTTCGACAATGACCAAGACCGCACGTCTCTATTGCTCCGAATTGACTCTTTCCAATTTATCGACCATCGGCGCCGTTCCCGGATTCTACATGTCCGATTTAAGTGGGATTACAGATGTATCGCGTGTCGATATCGCAAAGACCACCGACCCGACGCGCCTATTTGCGATTGTCTTATATACCGACGGGCGACTACACGGGTTCGGAAACGTCCCTTCCGGTTTCACGAATATCAATATACCACCAATGACACCACCACAACGTATCATGGAAGTCGCGGTGGGCGAAGAACACATCACCATACGACGTGCGAACGGAACCGTGACGACATGGGACCCTACATCCGCATCCTATTCAGTATCCGGGTTAAATGGATTGACAGATATCATCCGTATCTCGTCGGGGTATCGCCACGCGATTGCCATTACAAAGGATTATCACGTAATCACCTCTGGAACGAATACAGAAGGACAAACGGATATATCGGGGCATTCGGAAATCCACGACGTATTCGGCGGATACAACGTCACATTTGGTGTCCAAAAGCGCCTTTATCATCGTTTCAACGGAGAAACGCGTCTCGCAGATACGGTGAGTATCGGGCGCCAACATTATGGAGACACGAAATCGCAATTGAATATCTATCCGGCACCGCATCACCCGGAACAAGGCGCATCTGTCTATATCGGCAGTAATACGAACATCGGCGCAACGGAATCCCATTATTCGCGTGTGACCCTTGCGGACGATGCACTACCGGAAACGGCACATCAATGGCACATTGGTCATGCACATACCGCGGTCCCGGATGCAGAAGGAGACCATCAGTTGGTCATACAACATTCGCGTGTAGGAGACGTTCGTAATATCATGCGTATCGATACATGCGGAAATATCGGAATCGGGAATACGACCGCAGTGATTACACATCTTGTCGATATTCGTGGTGGAGATGTCAATGTCGATGGGACGGTAACTGCAGATGAATTCGTCGGAACCGTTCGCACTGCGTCTCAACCGTTTATACAAGAATTGGGAACACGTGTCGGTATCGGCAAAACATGGAATAATGGGTATAACATGGACGTCAGTGGAACTGCGCGTATCACGAATGCAGTCGATATTTGCGGTCAAACCACTATTTACGATAGACTACGCATTGTGAATGGTGGAGTCTCAATATCCAATACGTTAGACGTCAGTGGAACCACGACAATCGACGGAAAGACAAACTTGCGGGGCACAGATGGTGTATGGGTAAAGAATAATCTCGACGTCAGTGGCACATCACGTGTCATCGGAAATACGACGATATGTGGGACATTGTTTGTCACAGACATCTGCGGTTTTACTGGTTCTCAATGGACAACGACTACATCGGGTATCGATATCTATTACACTCAAGGACTCGTTGGTATTGCACGTTCGGATCCATCTTATCCACTCGATGTCAGCGGTCATACACGTATCAAAGGGACATTGTATGTCGATGATATTTCCAGTTCGCAAACATTGAGTCAATGGAAAAACGCGCAGACAGGAACGGCAATTTACTATAAGGACGGACCTGTCGGAATCGGACTATCCGACCCAAGTTCATCCTATGTTCTCGACGTGAGCGGAACGGCCAACTTCGGAGGTGCAATACGTTTCGGCGAATTAGTTGCCGGTATCGGAACGGACGAATCGCTTCAAATCGATATATGTGGTGAAAGTGATTTCTTTCAATTTGGAAGACAATCAACCTTATTAGTCGACCCATCATTAAATCATGTCGGGATTGGAATGACGAATCCATTGCATCGGTTGCATGTGAATGGTAATGCAAAGGTAGAAGGGACATTGTTTGTTACTGATATTTGCGGTATTGACTTTGGTGGAAATCGTAGTGCGGTATCATCCCAATGGGTGTCAGTATCTGGAAATGACATTTACTATGAGGGTGGTAAAGTCGGAATCGGAACATCTTCACCGGTCAGTAAATTACAAGTATATTCTGCGGGGAATGCAAATATCGAAGGAAATATTCCAATATGGGACGATTCGTTCATGGTCGTCGGAAATGCCACCACATCTTCGGGTGTATCATCGGGTAGTGTCGGCATCGGATATAATTCTATATCCAATGCGGGTATCCTTGCGTGTGTCGCACCTGATTCTGCATGGAAAGATATGGTCTATTACGCAGATAAACATCGTTTCATGGGAAATGTCGGTGTTGGATTAACTAATCCGTCTGTCGCATTGGATGTGAGTGGAACAGTCCGTGCAACGACTTTGACTGGAACATTATCCACTGCGTCACAACCGAATGTCACGAGTGTTGGA